>SXGT01938115.1_pt1 | contig 67307 bp, 56 predicted proteins | sample 3176221 | NCBI WGS metagenome assembly SXGT01 (sample SAMN11356862, study PRJNA531348) | freshwater metagenome | isolation source: freshwater sample F1-120 | place: China: Fuxian Lake, Yuxi | collected 2017-12-25
ACCTGGACGCGGTACGCGCAAAACTCGTGGAAATGCGCCAACTGGAGACTAGCCTGCAGTCCTTCGTGGCAAGTTGTGACGACGCCTGCTCGAAGGGCCCAACGCGGAATTGCGCCATCATCGAAGACTTGTCAGCTAGTGAGCCGATACGACAAGCCCCCAGTTCGGCATCCTGCTGCGGAGCCCCGCCAAAACTGGCTAAGCAAACGAACTCAGTGAAGCCGCCGCTCCTCGCCTGCAGGTCGCGCACGCGCAGCAGGTGCCGCGCCCCGTGCACCGGGCGCTCGACGTGGCCGAACATGATGGTCGCCGTGGTGCGCAGGCCCACGCGGTGCGCCGCCTCGACCACGTCGAGCCATTCCTGCGTCTTCAGCTTGTCCGGGCAGATCTGCGCGCTCACCTCGTCGTCGAGGATCTCGGCGGCGGTGCCCGGCAGCGAGCCCAGGCCCGCGTCGCGCAGCCGCTCGAGGAACGCCGGCACCGGGATGCCGAGGGTCTGCGCGCCGTGCGTCACTTCCAGCGGCGAGAACGCATGCACGTGCATGCGCGGCACTGCCTCCTTCACCGTGCGCAGCAGGGCGAGGTAGGTGTCGCCGGTGTACGCGGGATGGATGCCGCCCTGCATGCAGACTTCGGTGGCGCCGCGAGCCCAGGCTTCCTCGACGCGCCGAGCCACTTCCTCCAGCGCGAGGTCGTAGGGCGCGCCGCGCAGCGTCTCGGCGGTCTTGCCTTTCGAGAAGGCGCAGAAGCGGCAGCGGAAGCCGCAGACGTTGGTGTAGTTGAGGTTGCGGTTGACGACGTAGCGAACATCGTCGCCCGAGGTCTCGCGGCGCAACTGGTCGGCCGCGGCGATGACCTCGGCGAGCTCGCCCTCGCGCGCGGCGAACAGGCGCACGATGCCGGCCTCGTCCAGCCGGTCGCCTGCGGCGGCGCGCTGCAGCAGCGCGTCGAGGTGCGTGGTGCCGCCCGCGGGACGGCCGGCCACGGGCGGAGCGGCATTGGCAATGCCGGGGCTCCAGGCATCGCTGCGCGGATAGCCGTCGGAATCGACGGCATCCAGGACGCGGCTTGCCAGCGCGGGCGCTAGCCACTGGGCCGGATCGCACGCGTAGGCGGGATAGATGGCGAGGCGCTGAAGCGGGACGAGGCCGGCCGCGCGGGTCGCCTGCTCGAGCTTCTCGACCTGCGGCCAGGCGCGCTCGGGATTGACGTAGTCGTCGGTGACCGGCGAGATGCCGCCCCAGTCGTTGATGCCCGCCGCGAGCAGTTCGGGGAAGCGCGCCTCGCTCAGGTTCGGCGGGATCTGGATGTTGGCACTGGCGCCGAGCACCACGCGCGCGGCGGCGGCGGTCCACAGCAGGTCGTCGAAGCCGGGTTCGCCGTGGCCGCGCATGCGCGTGTCGTCCTTGGCGCGGAAGTTCTGCACGATCACTTCCTGGATGTGGCCGTGGCGGGCGTGCAGGTCGCGCAACGCGAGGAGGGCGTCGATGCGCTCCAGCCGCGTCTCGCCGATGCCGATGAGGATGCCCGAGGTGAACGGAATGTGCGCGCGGCCCGCGGCCTCCAGTGCGGCGAGGCGCACTGCCGGGACCTTGTCCGGGCTGCCGAAGTGCGCGCCGCCGGGTGCGCACAGGCGCTCGGCGGTGCTTTCGAGCATCATGCCCTGCGACACCGACACCTCGCGCAGCCGCAGCATCTCGGCTTCCGAAAGCACGCCGGGATTCACATGCGGCATCAGGCCGGTCTCGGCGAGCACGCGTTCGCACATCGCGGCGAGGTACTCGACCGTGGAACCGAAGCCCAGGGCGGCCAGCGCGGCGCGCGCGGACTCGTGCACCGCCTCGGGACGGTCGCCGAGCGTGAACAGGGCTTCGCGACAGCCGGCGTCGCGGCCGAGGCGCGCGATCTCGAGGACTTCCTCGGGCCTCAGGTACGGGTGATCGACCTGCCGCGGGCCCTTGACGAAGGTGCAGTAGCCGCAGACGTTGCGGCACAGCCGCGTCAGCGGGATGAAGACCTTGCGCGAGTCGCTGACGAGGCGACCGTGGCCTTGCTCGCGCAGCCGGCGCGCCTCGGCCATCAGTTCCGCGAGCGGCAGCGCGTCGAGCGTGTCGTGGACCTTCCGTGCTTCAGGATGCAATTGCGGTTTCCCCGGACGCGCGGGCGTCCTCCATGAGTTGCCAGACGCGGGCGGGCGTGAGCGGCAGGTCCCGCGGACGCACCTTCAATGACGACAGCGCCGAGGCGACCGCGTTCGCGACCACGCCGCCCACTGGCAGCGTACCGCCTTCGCCCATGCCCTTGGCGCCCAGGGGATTGTGCGGCGCCGGTGAATGGCCGAGCGTGACGGCGCGCAGGTTGGGATAGTCGGTGGCGGTGGGCATGAGGTAGTCGGCGAGCGAACCGGCGAGGAATTGCCCCTGCTGGTCGTAGGCCAGATGCTCCAGCAATGTACCACCGAGGCCCTGCACGATGCCGCCGATGGCCTGGCCGTTGGCCGTGAGGGGGTTCATCACGCGGCCGACGTCCTGCACGGCGACGTAGTCCTCGATGCGGACCTGGCCGGTGCGCGCGTCCACCGAGACGTGGGCCGCCGCGGCGCCGTAGGAATAGGTGTGGTGGTGGTTGGCGAACGTGCCCTCGGCGGCGATGCCGTCGGCGGCGAGTTGCCCGATGTCGAGCGTTCGCGTGCCGTGCGATGCCGCGAGGTGTTCCCCGACGGTGACCTCGGCCTCGCTGCAGCCCAGGCGCCGCGCCGCGGCGCGGCGCACGGCGGCCTTGAGGGCGTCCGCCGCAGCGAGGATGGCTGATCCGCCCATCACCACGCCGCGCGAGTGGTACGACCCGAACCCTTCCTTGAGGTAGGTCGTGGAGCCGTGGAACAGGCGCAGCCGGTCCATCGGCACCTTCAGCGCATCGGCGGCGATCTGCAGGCAGACCGTCTCCACGCCCTGGCCGATGTTGGTCGAGCCGACGTACACCGAGACGACGCCGTCCGCCTCGACGGCCATGCGCGCGTTCTCGCGCGGCCCGGTGGCGCCGCCCTCGATGAAGCAGCCGATGCCGAGGCCGTGGTAGCGCCCGTCGACGAGCGCGCCATCGAGCGGGCGCTTCGTGTCCCAGCCGATCTCGGCGAGGCAGCGGTCGAGCGTCATCGCGTAGTCGCCGTTGTCGAGCGCCTCGTGCTTCTCGGGATTGTTCAGCGTGGCGAGCGGATACGGAAAGTCCCCGGCCTTTGGCAGGTTGCGGCGGCGCAGCTCGACGCGGTCGATGCCGAGGTCGTCGGCGACCATGTCGAGGAGCGACTCGCGGAAGAAGTCGACCTCGAAGCGGCCGGGGCCGCGGTAGGTGCCGATCGGCGCCTTGTTGGAGACCACCACGTGCGAGTCGACGCGGATGTGCGGAATGCAGTAGGGGCCGGACATGAACTGAGCCACGTTGCGCGGCGGGATCGCGCCGCTGGTGCGCATGTAGGCGCCGGCGTTTACCCATGCCTCGGCGCGCAGCGCGAGGAAGGTGCCGTCGCGGTCGCAGCACAGCTCGATCTCGCAGTCGACCTCGCGCGCGTGGTTCGAGCCGAGGAGGTTCTCCATGCGGTCCTCGGTCCACTTCACCGGGCGGTTGAGCCGGCGCGCGGCGAACGGCACCAGGTAATCCTCGGGATAGAGCTCGCCGCGCACGCCGAAGCCGCCGCCGACGTCGACCTCGATCATCTGCACGCATTCCTCCGGCAGGTCCATGCGCTGCGCGAGCATGCGCCGGTTGTTCCACGGCAGCTTCGCGGCGCCGGACACCGTCAGGCTGGTGGCCGCGCCGTCCCAGACGGCGAGGAGGCCGCGCGGTTCCATGCAGATCGCCGAGTGCCGCTGCACGCTGAAGCGCTCACTGCGGACGTAGGGCGCCTGCACCGCGGCGGCGTCGCCCTTCGCGGCGGTGTAGGTGATCGTTTCGTTGCTGCCCTGGGCCTCGAACAGCAAGGCATCCTTGCGCAGCGCGGCATGGCGGTCGGGCACCGGCGGCAGCGGCTCGATATCAACCTCGATCGCGTCGCGCGCATCCTCGGCGAGCGCCACGGTGTCGGCGACGACGATCGCCAGCGGCTCGCCGACGTAGCGCACCTTCCCGCCGGCGATCACCGGCTGCTCGTAGGGCACCAGTTCGGGCAGCGGCGCGAGGCGCAGCGCGATGGTGGGCACGCGTCCGTTCGAGCCCTTGGCCACCTCCGTCGCGGTGTAGATGGCGTGCACCCCGGGCATGGCGCGCGCGGCGGCGGCATCGATCGAGCGGATCCGGCCGTGCGCCACGCTGCTGCGCAGGATCGCCGCGTGCAGCATGCCCTCGACGTGCAGGTCGTCGACATACTGCCCGCGGCCGCGCAGCAGCCGCAGGTCCTCGATGCGCTCGACGGGCGTGCCGACGAGCTTGGCGATGAACGGGGCGCCGGCGCTCACGGTGCGCGCCCGCGGCGGTAAGCGTCGCGGGCCTCGTAGACCGCGTCCACGATGCCGATGTAGCCGGTGCAGCGGCAGAGGTTGCCGGAGAGCACGTCGCGGATGCGGTCCTTGCTCGCGTCCGGTTCCGCGGTGAGAAGGGCGTGCGCCGTGGCCAGCATGCCGGGCGTGCAGAACCCGCAGTGCAGCGCATGGTGTCGGCGGAATGCAGCCTGCAGCGGCGACAGCGCGTCGTCGGCCGAGAGGCCTTCCACGGTGGTGACAGACGATCCTCCAGCCTGCACGGCGAGCATCAGGCACGAACGTACGGCGGCGCCATCGACGATCACGGTGCACGCGCCGCAGGCGCCATGCTCGCAGCCGACGTGCGTGCCCGTCACCAGGAGGGTGTGGCGAAGGCAGTCGGCGAGAGTGGTGCGCGGCGGCACGTCGGCCTCTACCGGCTCGCCGTTGAGCGTGAAGCGGACGGCGCTCATGCCGGCTTCGCCCCCGACAGCGCGCGTTCCAGCATCGTCGCGACCAGCGAACGGCGGTAGGCGGCGCTCGCGTGCAGGTCGGACTGCGGCTCGATCTCCGCGGCGGCAGCCCTGCCGGCCGCCGCCAGCGTGCCGCTATCCGGGACGTGGCCGTTCAGGGCCGCCTCCGCGCGGGGCAGCCGGTGGGGGCGATGGCAGGCGCCGATCACGCCGACGTGCGCGTTGACGGCGCGGCCCGCCGCGTCGACGTCGTAGTACGCGGCGATGCCCGCCAGCGCGAAATCGCCGCGCCGCTGCGCGAATTCCTCGAATCCCCAGCGGCGTCCCGCCGCTGGCCACGGCGGCAGTTCCAGCGCGGTGACCAGCTCGTCGTCGGCGAGGACCGTGGACAGCGCGCCGGTGAAGAACGCCGCGGCGGGGACGCGGCGCGCGCCCTTCGTGCCGCGGATCTCGACGTGCGCGTCGCAGGCGACGGCGATCCCGGGCAGTTCCGCCGCCGGATCCGCGTGCGCGAGGCTGCCGCCGACCGTGCCGCGGTTGCGGATCGCGTAGTGCGCGACGTGCGCGGTGCCGGCCACGAGCAGCGGGTGCGCGGTGGCGAGGCGGGCGTCGTCCTCGATGTCGCACCAGCGCACGCGCGCGCCGAGGCGTACGCCGGTCGCGGAGATGTCGATGCGGTCCAGTGCCGGAATGCGGCACAGGTCGACGAGCAGTTCCGGCGCCGCGAGCCGGAATGCGAGCACCGGCACCAGGCTCTGGCCGCCGGCGATCGCCTTGGCGCGGCCGGGCGCCGACGCGAGCAGCGCGATCGCGGCATCGAGCGTCTCCGGCGATGCGTACTCGAACGGGGGCAGCTTCACGGCACGAAAGTCTAGCATCGCGCCCGCATGCATCGCGGCGGCGAAGAAGCGCTTTCACATAGTGGTCTTGCGTGGAAAATCCGTGTGCTAAATTCATTCGCCCATTCACGCGATCGCCGATCCGGCAGCCGAGAAGGAAACCATGCGCTTCGACCAGGAACGTGCCCGCCGCATCATGTCCCAGCAGGGCATCGATGCGCTCGTGGCCACTTCGCCCGACAACGTCACGTACCTCTCCGGCTATTGGGCGATGTCGCACTGGGCAAGGCCCGGCGGCCCGCAGGCCTACGCGGTGCTGCCAGCGGCCGGTGCCACGCCCTGCCTGATCGCGGGCTCGGGCAACCTCGACCACGTCGTCGACGGCGAGTCCGCCTACAGCGAGGCCTATCGCTACGGTTTCTTCGCCACGCAGACCGACGGACCCGCGCTGTCCGCGCAGGAAGCGCAGTACGCGAAGCTCCTCGTCGACAAGGACTTCGGCGATCCGGCCGAGGCGCTGCTCGCCGCGCTGCGCGACCGCAAGCTGGAGCGCTCGCGCATCGCCATCGAGGACACCGGCATCGTGCCGGCGATCGTCGAGCGCGTGAAGAAGGAGCTGCCGCACGCGGAAATCGTCTCCGGCGGCAGGCTGCTGCGCGCGCTGCGCACCATCAAGACGCCGGAGGAAGTCGAGCGGCTGCGCGGCGCGGTCCGCGCCACCGAGCGCGGCATCGTCGCCGCGCTGAAGATCGCGCGGCCCGGCATGGCCGAGCGCGAGCTGCGCATGGAGTTCGATCGCACGGTGATCACGGAGGGCGGCATCCCGGTGAGCTCGATGTGCATCGGCGGCGGCGCGCACAGCGCGATGTCGAACTGCCAGGCGGGTGAACGCAAGCTGGTCGCGGGCGAGGTGATCCGCTTCGACGGCGGCGTGCGCTACAAGTGGTACCGCTCGGACATCGCGCGGATCGGCGCGCTGGGCGAGCCCGGCGAGCGGATCCGCAGCTACTACGGCGCGCTGCGGGAGGGTGCCGAGCGCGGCATCGCCGCGATCAAGCCCGGCGTGCGCACCGCCGAGATCTTCCGCATCGCCATGGAGACGGTGCGCAAGGTGATCCCGCACTACCAGCGCAGCCACGTCGGGCACGGCATCGGCATCAACAACTACGACGCGCCGGACCTGGCGCCCCAGTCGGACGACGTGTTCGAGGAGGGGATGGTGGTGTGCGTGGAGACGCCGTACTACGAGCTCGGCTGGGCCGGGCTGCAGCTGGAGAACACCGTGGTGGTGCGCGCCAACGGCGCCGAGCTGCTGACGACCCTGGACAACGAACTGCGCATCCAGAAGGCCTGACATGAAGACGATCAGCGTGGCCTTCGACGGCCGCAACACCATCCAGCAGGCCCGCGAGCAGGCGAAGGCGGCGGAAGCCGCGGGCGCGACCAACTTCTGGGTGTCGAGCCACCTGTTCCTGCGCGACCCGTTCAGCAGCGCCGCGGTGATCCTCGAAGCCACGAAGGCCGCGCGCGTGACCCTGATGGCGGTGAGCCCGCAGGTGATGCACCCTGTGCATATCGCGATGGCGGCGATGACGCTGGACGAGCTCGCGCCGGGACGCGTGGCGATGTGCATCGGCACGGGTGCGCCGGGAGACCTCGCCGACGCGGGGGTGGAGGCGAAGCGCCCGCTGCGCATGCTCGCGGAGACCGTGGAGATCCTGCGCGGGCTGCTCTCTGGCGAGCAGGCGAAGTACCAGGGCGAACTGTTCCAGTTGCGCGGCCGTCGCATGGCGCGGCCCGCGAAACCGGTGCAGGTCTACATCGCCGCCTCCCAGCCCAAGGCGCTGGAACTCGCCGGCCGCATCGCCGACGGCGTCGTCCTGTCGACCTCGTCGTCGGTGGAGTTCGTGCGCTGGTCGCTGGACCACTTCGACCGCGGCGCGCAGGGGCGCAAGGTCAACCGCGCGGGACTGATCTACGCCTTCTCCAGCGATGATCCGAAGGAATCGCTGGGCCGCTTTCGGCGCCAGCTCGGCATCACGTTGCGAGGCCAGCACCACGCGACCAACCTGTCACTCGCCGGTTCGACGATGGACCAGCCGGCGGTGCGCGATGCCATGGCGCGCGAGGACTGGGCGGCGTTCGAGACGCTGGTGACCGAAGACACCGTGCGTCGCCACACGGCCTGCGGCACTGCCGACGAACTGCGCAAGCGCCTGGAGGCCTATCGCGGGGCGGGCCTCGACGAGGTCGTGCTGGCGGGGCTCTACACGCCAGAGGAAACGACGCGCATTGCCAATGTCGCGGTGGGGCGGGGGTGAGCCGATGAAAGTCAGCGTGCAACTGCCGACCTGCACCGAGGGCCTGGTCAACCCGATCCCGTTCGCGCGTGCGCCGGAGGATTTCATCCTGCTGGCCAAGGAGGCCGAACGGCTCGGCTACGACGGCGTCTGGGGCAACGACCATATCACCGCCGCGCCCTACGTGCGCGAGCACTGGAAGGTGGCGCCGAACTTCTACGAGGTGCTGATCTCCCTCGCGATGGTCGGCGCGCACACCGGCAAGGTGCACCTGGGCACGGCGATCATGGTGCTGCCGCTGCGCGACCCGGTGCTGCTCGCCAAGCAGGTCGCCACGCTGGACCGCATGACCGGCGGGCGCGTGCGGCTCGGCGTCGGCGTCGGCGCGTACCGCGAGGAGTTCCTCGCGCAATGGCCGCGCAAGAGGGACGCGCGGCGGGGCGACATGGTCGACGAGAGCCTGGAGGCGCTGCGGCTGCTGTTCACGCAGCAAAGCGCCTCGTACTCGGGCGTGCACAACGCCTTCGAGGCTCTCGAGATGGCGCCCAAGCCGGTGCAGGACCCGCTGCCGATCTACGTCGGCGGGCACAACGAGCTGGCGATCTCGCGGGCGGCGCGCCTCGGGCAGGGCTGGCTGCCGGGCTGGCGGCCGTTCGAGGAAGTGCGCGAGCGCACCAGGCTGTTGCGCCGGATGACCGCGGAGGCGGGCCGGGATCCGAAAGCGGTCGAGGCGGCGGTGCAGTTCACCGTGATGCTCGGGCGCACCCCGGAAGAGGCGGCGGAGCGCTACCGCAGGACCGGCATGGTCGCGCACCGGCGCTCCCTCGCCCACAGCGGGCGCGATCCCGCGCTGGCGGAGGGCAACAACCTGATCGGCAGCCCGGCGAGCGTGCTGGAGAAGATCGGCTATCTCGCCGAGTCCGGCGTCGACCACGTCTGCGCGCTGCAGTTCCCGCATGATTCGGTCGGCGAAATGCTCGAGCAGATGGAATGGTTCATGCTTGACGTGATGCGTGTGTTCAACGGGAGAGCCTCATGAATCGCTGTTCGGCCATCGTCGGCGCAATGCTTGCATCCTTCGCGGCCGCCGCCGGCGCGGCGGATTTTCCGAGCCGCGACATCGAGTTCATCGTCGCCTATCCGGCCGGCGGACCTGCGGATGCCGCGGCCCGCTCGCTGCAGCCGTTGATGTCGGCGGCGCTGAAGAACCCGGTGGTGGTGATCAACAAGACCGGCAGCGGCGGCATCGTCGGCTCGGACTACGCGGCGCGCGCCAAGCCGGACGGCCACTCGATCTATGTGGCGACGAATTCGCCGCTGACCATCAACCCGCACCTGAAGAAGCAGCTCGGCTACGGCATGGCGGACTTCGTCTCGCTCGGCGCGTTCGCCGTGGACCTCGGCGCGATCACCATCCGCAACACGGTGCCGGCGAAGACGCTGGAGGAGTTCGTCGACCATGCGCGGAAGAACCCGGGCAAGCTGAGCTACGGTTCCGCGGGCTACGGCACGGTGTCGTTCTTCGCCATGGAGCTGTTCAAGCTGTCGTATGGCCTGGACATCCTGCACGTGCCGTTCCAAGGCACCGGCCCGGTGAAAACCGCGCTGCTCGGCAACCACGTGCTGGTGTCGGCGAGCGGCTTCGGCTCGATGGCGCCGCTGATCAAGTCCGGCGACCTCATCGCGCTGGCGACCACCTCGCCGACGCGGGTGGCCGCGTTCCCGAACGTGCCGACCATGGCGGAGAAGGGCTTCCCCGACGCTTCGCTGAACATCTGGATGGGCCTGTTCGTGCCGGCGAAGACGCCGAAGCCCGTCGTCGAGCAGCTGTCGAGGGTCCTCGCGCAGGTGGCGAAGGACCCGGCGCTGGGCGCCGCCCTGGAGAAGGTCGGGATGGCGCTCGACTATCGCGATCCCGCCGCGGCCACGGCGCTGCTGGAACGCGAGTACGCCACGGTTGGCAAGCTGGTCGAGAAGCTGAAGCTGCCCAAGGACTAGCGTACCGCTGGCGACTAGCGCGCCGCCGGCGGCTTCGCGGCGAAGGCCGAGCCGCGCACGCACATGCGGCCCTCGGCCGTCTGCCACAGCTTCTGCGTCTCGTGCAACTGCCCGAGCGCGCGGGCGACGGTCTGGAAATCCGCCGTGGAGAAGCGATCCGCGATGTCCTGGTAGTAGAGCGGGGTCTTCTCGATCACCGCGAGGATCTCGTTGGCGAGCGCCGCGACCTTGTCGGGACCGGCGACGACCACCGGGTCGGCCTTGCCGGCGACGTAGTCGGCGATCTTCGCGCGATCGGCGTAGGCGTACGAGATGCGCTCGAAGCGCTCCTTCGGGATGCCCTCGCCGATGGTGGCGTCGATGCCCACCTTGGCGCCGGTCGGCACCACGCCCGGCGGCGTCACCGGCAGGCTCGGGTCGAGCGGCTTGGCGCGCGCGCCGGGGATGACGATGACGTCGCGGTCGCCCTGCACGCGGGTGGCGATGGCCCATTCGACTTCGAGCGGATTCCAGACGTCGATGTCCTCGTCGACCACCACCACGTGTTTCAGGTCGAGCACAGACAGCGCGGCGAGGATCGCGTTCTTGCCTTCGCCCGCCTGCTTGCGGATCGAGACGATGGCGTGCCAGAAAGCCCGTCCGCCGAGCGTGACGTTGATGTCCTTCACCTGCACGCCGGCGGTCTTCAGCGCCTGCCGGATCGCCTGGTAGCGGGTCGGTGCGGCGAGCCAGGTGTTCTCCCAGGGCATGTGCAGCGCGTAGTACATCGCGTCCCGGCGGTGCAGCACCGCCTTGATGCGCACGTTCGGGTTCCAGTGCAGGCCGCCCATCAGCGCGGTGAACTCGCCGAAGCGGCCCTCGGGCTGCGTCCAGCCGGTGGGCAGGATCTCGCCCTCCAGCACCAGTTCGGCGTCGGCGACGTAGGGCATGTCGATGGTCTCGCACTGCGCGAGCTCGACCGCGGCGCCGCGGATGCCGCCTGCCACCGCCATCTCGTCCATGCCGATCGGCGCGCGGTAGCCGGCGCCCATGATCTCCACCGGGTGCGTGCCGATGGAGATCGAGATCGGGCAGGGGCGCCCCGCTTCGTAGGCGCGCTGCGCGAAGAGGCGCATGTTGTTCGGCGTCACGATGTCGATGCCGGTGAGGTTCTTCTCCTTCACCATGAAGCGGTAGATGCCGCAGTTCATGCCGTACTCGGGATCGCGGGCGATGACCACGCCGGCGGTGACCATCGGCCCGCCGTCGTAGATCGAGGACATCGGGATCGGCAGGCGGAAGAGGTCCACCGCGTCGCCCGTCATCACCACTTCCTTCGTCGGCGAGGTGGCGACGCGCTTCGGATTGATCGGGTGCGAGATGCCCTGCTGCAGCTTCTTCTCGATCTCGGCGTACTCGGTGCAGCCCATCGACATGATCGCGCGCTCGCGCGAGCGGATGATGCCGGACACCACCGGCATGTCGTAGCCGACGACGTTGTGGAACAGCAGCCCCTTGTCGCTCTGGTCGACCAGCGTGGCGATGTGGCGGATGTCGACCGGCTGGCGCAGGTCGACGAGTTCCCCCGCGGCGCGCAGCCGTTCGATGAAGCCGCGGAAGTCCTCTTTCATGGGTTGCATGCGTTCGTTCCTTCGTCTGTGACCATCGAAAAGTCTAGCACCCGGCCTGCGCCGCGACGCCTCACTCGAGCTTCGCGCCGCTGCGGCGCACGACTTCCGCCCAGCGCGTGATTTCGCTGCGGATGAAGCGGCCGAACTCATCCGGACCGGCGGGGAAAGCCTCGCCGCCCTCGGATGCCATGCGCTGCAGGAACGAGGGCGACGCCACCACGCGAACGCTTTCGGCATGCAGCCGTTCGACGACCGGGCGTGGCGTACCGGCGGGTGCGGCGAGGCCGAACCAGGACACGATCACCAGCCCCGGCACGCCGGCCTCGGCGAGCGTCGGCACGGAAGGCAGCGCCGCGAGGCGCTGCGGTCCGGTGGCGGCGAGCGCGCGCAGCCGTTCGGCGCGGACGTGTCCCGCGACCGCGGCCACGCTGGAGAACATCACGCCGACCTGTCCGCCGAGCAGGTCGCCCACGGCGGGCGCCGTGCTGCGAGAGGGCACGTGGACGAGGTCGATGCCGGTGGCGGCCTTGAACGATTCCGCGGCGAGGTGGGCGCCGCCGCCGCTGCCGCCCGACGCGTAGTGCAGCGAGCCCGGCTTCGCGCGTGCATGGGCGAGAAGCTCGGCGACGCTGCGCGCGGCGACCGAAGGGTGCACCACCAGCACGAGCGGGAACGACGCCAGCCGCGCCACCGGGGCGAAATCCTTCAGCAGGTCGTAGCGCAGGCCGGGCTGCAGGCTGACGTTGGTGGCGTGCGTGGAGGTGACGAGGAACAGCGTGTAGCCGTCGGGCGCCGCACGCGCGGCCGCTTCCGCACCGATGTTGGCGTTGCCGCCCGCGCGGTTGTCGACCACGACCGGTTGCCCGAGCGCGTCGGCAAGGCCCACTGCGACGGAGCGCGCGGCGACGTCCGCCGGTCCACCCGGCGCGAACGGGACGACGAGGCGCAGCGGTCGCGAGGGCCAGGCCTGCGCCAGCGCGGTGACGGGCAGGGCGATCGCGAGGGCAAGCGTCGCGAATGCCGCGAGGCGCCGCCGCACTTCAGGTGCTGCGGAAGCCCGTGACGGCATCGTCGATGGCCTTGGTCACGCGTCCGGCATCGCCGACTTCCTGCATCAGCAGCAGCGCGAGGCGCGCCAGCACCATCGGCGTCTTTTCCTCGCCGGCTTCGGTGAGCGCGTGGCAGAGCCGCGTGTAGGCATCGTCGAGTTCCTGGGCGTTCATCATTGCGGAGTTCCTTTCACGGCCCCCAGCGCGGCGGTGGCTTCATCGGCGTTGGCGGCAAGCCACCGCGCCAGTACATGTCCGTCGGGGCGCACCAGATAGAGCGTGCCGGCGACGGCGCCATAGAGCGGGTACAGGCGTCCGGTCACGTCCGCCGATGGCGGGACGGCAACGACCTGCAGCGGCAGCGTGGTGCGGATGGCGGGCGCCGCCGCGGCCTCGCCGAACCACAGCGCGGTGAAATGCGGCCCGAGCAGGCTGGTGAGGTGCGTGTCGCGCCCTTCGTGCCGCAGCGGGCACTCAGGCAGGATCCAGCCTGGCGGCGGCCCGGCCTTGAACGCGGCCGAGCGCTCGGGGAACGCGTTCAGCCGGGACTGCACCAGCGGGATCGCGGAATGCTGGCGCGGATTGGCGAGCTGCGCGACCCACGGATGCGCCTCGGCGAGCGACAGCACGGCGTCGCGCATCAGGCGGAAGGGCGCGGAGGGCGGCGCCATGAACTCCGCGCCCTTCATGGCGAAGCGGTGGTTTTCGCGCGCCGCGTAGACCCGCTCGTCGCTGTAGGTGTCGAGCAGCGCCGCCGGGGCGAGGCCCTTCACCGCATAGGCGAGCTTCCACGAAAGGTTGTGCGTGTCGTCGATGGCGGAGTTCATGCCGCGCACGCCGAAGATCGGCACCAGGTGCGCCGCGTCGCCGGCGAACAGCACGCGGCCGTGCCGGTAGCGCTCCAGCGTCAGCGCGCTGGCGCGATACAGCGTCATCCAGACCGGTTCCCACTTGCGCTCGATGCCGAGCATCTTCAAGTGTGCATCGACCTGCGCGAAGACGCGCTCGGGCTGCATCTCCAGCGTTTCGTCGTCCTCCGGGCGCAACTGGTAGTCGAAGCGCACCATGCCGTTCGGCTTCTTGTACATCAGCAGCGTGCCGCCGGGCTTGGACGGCGGGTCGAACCAGCAGCGCCGCCCGACCGGCAGGTCGGCGGTGTCCATGCGCACGTCGATGATGACGTAGCGGCCTTCGTACCGGGTGCCCTCGAGGGACAGGCCCATCAGGCTGCGCACGCTGCTGCGCCCGCCGTCGCAAGCCACCACCCAGTCCGCGTCCAGCGCGTAGTTCCCCGCCGGGCACTCGACCTCGATCGTCGCGCCGTCCTCGCGCGGCCTGATCCCCGCGACGCGCGACTGCCAGCGGATGTCGATGTTGCCGCGCCGCGCGGCGTCCTCGACCATCAGGTGCTCGATCCAGTTCTGCAGGTGGCTGATGGCGGGCGGGTATTTCTGGTTCTCGTCCTGCGGCATGTCGAACCGGAACACCTCGCGGTCGCGCCAGTAGGTGATGCCGGTGCGCCAGCCGTGGCCGCTCGCCATCACGTCGTCGATGATGCCCAGCCGCTCGAGGATCTCCAGCGTGCGCCGGGTGAAAGCCCCGGCGCGGCTGCCGCTGCAGACGGTGTCGTCGGCCTCCAGCACGACCACGGGCACCCCGTGGTTGGCGATGCCCAGCGCGAGGGCGAGGCCTGTCGGCCCGCCACCCGCGATCACCACCGGGTGGCGGCGCGCCTCGCGGCCGTCGCGCACGCCCTCGGGCAGGCGGGCGGCGTGGCGCACATAGCGAAAATATTCACCGAAAGTGACTTCCATTGGCGGCATCGTATCGTATGCTCGATGCGCAGTCGGGTGCCGGTTCGCAGGGCGGCGGCGACCCGGCAACGCCAGGACGGAGCGAATCGGATGCCGTATTTCATGCAGGTCGGGAACGTGCCGCGCAAGCGTTTCTCGCAGCATCGCGGCGGCGACGGACGCCTGTTCGCGGCCGAGGTGATGGGCGAGGAGGGCTTCTCGTCGGACATGTCGCTGCTCTATCACCGCGATCCGCCGGCGGCGGTCTCGGCAGTGGCGGCCGTGCCCGCCACGCCGGTGGAACTCGTCGACAACCATCCATTGCTGCCACGCCTCTTCGACGTGCCGTCGCTCGCGGGTGGCGGCGATCCGGTGACCGGGCGTGCACTGCTCGCCGGCAACGCGGACGTATCGATGCACTGGATCAGTGCTTCCGAACCCTCGCCGCTGTATCGCAACGCATCCGGCGATGAACTGTTCTTCGTCCACGACGGCGCGGCGCGCCTCGAGACCGTGTTCGGCGCGTTCGACATCGGCAAGGGCGACTATGTGGTCATGCCGAGGGGCGCCACGCATCGCTGGATTCCCCGCGCCGGCGCACCGCTGAACGCGCTGGTGTTCGAGACCGCCGGGCACGTGCGCCCGCCGAAGCGCTACCTCACGCAGCATGGCCAGTACCTGCAGGAGTCCCCGTACTTCGAGATGGACCTGCGCCGGCCGGAAGGGCCGCTGCTCGCCGACGGCAAGGACGTCGACGTGCTCGTGCGCACGGCGAACGGCCTGACGCGCTTCACCTACAGCCGCCATCCCTTCGACGTGGTCGGCTGGTTCGGCTGCAACTACCCCTATGCGCTTAACATCGCGGACTTCTCGCCGATCACCGGCAGCTTCCACCGTCCGCCGCCGGTGCACCAGGTGTTCGAGGCGCCGGGGTGCGTGGTGTGCAACTTCGTGCCGCGGATGCTCGACTACGACCCGCGCGCCATGCCGGTGCCGTCGTACCATCAGAACGTCGACTCGGATGAAGTGATCTTCTACGCCGAGGGCAATTTCTTCTCGCGCAAGGGCAGCGGCATCGCGCGCGGCGCGGTGTCCCTGCACCCGATGGGCCATATCCACGGCCCGCATCCGGGCGCCTGGGAATCCGGTCCGTCGCGGGTCGGCCAGCGCACCGAGGAGGTGGCGGTGATGCTCGACACCTTCCGCCCGCTGCGGCTCGGCCGCGCCGCGCTGTCCGTGGAGAAGGCGGGCTACGTCTATTCGTGGAGCGGCGGGGGGCAGGGCAAGTGAGCCACGGCGACTTGCGCGCCGTCCACCACGGCGAGTTGCTTGCCGTTTCGATGCAGGCCGGGCGCGGCATGGACGTGCAGTCCGGCGTCGCGCGCCGCGCCGGCGTGCTGTGGTGCACGCGGCACCGCGCGCCCGGCAAGGCGGACACGGCGGTGGTGATCATTCATCCATCGTCGAACTTCATGGGGCACTACGCGCTGGCGCCGTTGGCGGCAAACGGCGTGGACGCGATCGGCATGACCACGCGCTACATCGGCAACGAGTCCACGCTGCTGCTGGAGAACTGCGTGCTCGACATCGGCTCCGTGATCCGGCACCTGAAGGACGAGGGCTACCGGCGCGTGGTGCTGGTGGGCAATTCCGGCGGCGGCGGCGTCGCCGCGCTGTACCAGCAGCAAGCCGAACAGCCGTCGATCCGCTCCGCGCCCTGCGGCGGCGGTCCGGACCTGACGCAGGCCGACCTGCCGCCTGCCGATGGCGTCGTGATGATGATGGCGCACCCCGGGCGCGCCTCGCTGCTGGCGCAGAAAATGGACCCCGCGATCCTCGACGAGAACGACCCGTTCCGCCGCGACGCGTCGCTCGACATGTTCGAGCCGAAGAACGGCCCGCCGTATGCGCCCGATTTCCTCGCGCGCTACCGCGCCGCGCAGTTCGCCCGCAACGACCGCATCACGGATTGGGCGCTCGCGCGCCTCGAGTACCTGCGCGAACGCACCGGGGGCCGCGTCGACGACCTGCCGTTCGTGGTGCACGGCACGATGGCCGATCCGCGCAACCTCGACCTGACTATCGACCCTTCCGACCGCAAGGCGGCGACCAATTGGGGGCCGCCTGACGTGGCGAACCTGATCCCGGCGTCGATCGGGCATTACTCGTCGCTGCGTTCGTGGCTGTCGCAATGGAGCAACCGCCTGTCCAATGGCCACGGTCCCCAGCGCCTGAAATCGGTGTCCGCGCCGGTGCACGTGATCTACGGCACCGCGGACGACGGCTGCTACCCGAGCCACGCGCGCGAGCTGTTCGACGCCGTGCCGCACGACCGCAAGCTGCTGACGCCGATCGAGGGCGGGCGCCACTACCTCGCCGACCAGCCCGAGCTGAAGGCGCGCTGCTGCCGCCTGCTCGCCGAGTGGTCGCGCGCGTTGCACTGAATCCCGAAACCCGATGCCTGACCAGAGGAACCGCCCCATGAAGACCTTCGTTGCCCTCGCTGCCGCCCTGTTCGCGACGCTCGCGTCGCTGCCCGCCGCGGCGCAGGAGTTCCCGCAGCCGGGCAAGCCGATCCGGCTGATGAACCCGTTCCCGCCGGGCGGCACCGCGGACACGCTGTCGCGCGCGATCGCGTCGCGCATGAACCAGCAACTCGGCGTGCCGGTGATCGTCGAGAACAAGCCCGGCGGCTCGACCGTCGTTGCGGTGCGCGAGCTGATCAAGTCCCCGCCCGACGGCCACACCATCCTGTACACGGTCACCGGCACCACCAGCCAGCTGCCGCACCTGTACGCGCAGCCGCCCTACGATCCGTTCACCGACTTCACGCCGCTGGCGCTCGCGGCGTACAACAAGCTGATCCTGGTGGCGCACGCGGGCGCGCCGTTCAATTCGATGAAGGAGTTCATCGACTACGCCAAGGCCAACCCCGGCAAGGTGAACTACGGCTCCTTCGGCAACGGCTCGTTCCCGCACATCATCAGCGAGCAGCTGAAGAAGGAGGCCGGCATCGACATGGTCCACGTGCCGTTCAAGGGCGGCGCCGACGCCGGCCGCGCGATCCTCGGCGGGCAGGTGCAGGTCCTGTTCGACGCGCCCCTCACGGCGATCAACAATACGCGCGGCGGCAAGATCAAGTCGCTGGCGATCGCTTCGGCGCGCCGGGTCACGGCGCTGCCGGACGTGCCGACCATGGCCGAGGCCGGCCTGCCCGGCTTCGACATCCCGGGCCTGGAGCAGTTGCTCGGGCCGCCGGGCATGGCGCCGGCGCTGGTGGCGCGGGTGAACGCGGCGCTGCTGGCCGCGATCCGCTCGCCGGAGATCTCCGACATGTACGCGAAGTTCGGCCTTGACCTCATCGCCAGTTCGCCCGAGGAGCACGCGAGGGTGATGAAGGACAACCATGCGCGCTGGGGCGAGGTGATCCGCCGCGTCGGCGTGAAGCTGGACTGAGGCCGGCATGCGGCTGGTCCTCTTCAACGGCGGTCGTCTCGGCATCCTCGCGGGCGAGCGCGTGATCGACGCGAGCGGCCTGTTCGCCGGCGAGAAGCTGCGCTTCCCGCTCACGCAGATGCACCTCGCGATCGAGGACTGGGCCACGGCCGGCCCGCGCCTCGCGGCGCTCGCCGCGGCCGGCGGCGGCGTGCCGCTGTCGTCGGTGCGCCTCGAGGCGCCGATGCCTTCGCCCACCAAGCTGATCGGCGCGTTCTCCAACTACCGGCGCCACACGCAGGAGATGCGTGGCGAGGGCGCGGTGCAGGCGGCGCCCGACATCCTGCTGAAGGCGCCATCGTGCATCGTCGGGCCCGCCGACACCATCGTGCTCCCCGCCACCGACCGGCAGGTGCACCACGAGCCGGAGCTGACGCTGGTGATCGGCCGGCGGGCGCGCAACGTCCCGGTGGAGGATGCGCTGTCGTACGTCTTCGGCTGGACGACGCTGCTCGACATCACGGTGCGCGGCGACGGCGACCGCTCGCGGCGCAAGTCCTACGACACCTTCGCGCCCATGGGCCCGGCCATCGTCACGGCGGATGAAGTGCCCGAACCGCAGAAGCTCGGCATCAGGCTGTGGGTCAACGGCAAGCTGCGGCAGGACGCGAATACCGCCGACATGACCTTCGGCATCGCGCAGATCATCGCCTACGCGTCGTCGGTGATGACGCTGCTGCCGGGCGACGTCCTCGCCACCGGCACGCCGGAGGGTGTCGCGCCGATCGTCGACGGCGACACGGTGTCGATCGAGATCGAGCGCGTCGGGCGCATGGACATCCCGGTGCGCGGACCGAAGGGCTGAGCGTGGACACGGGCGACTTCGACCGCGCGCTCGCCCGGCACAACCTCGCCGGGTTCTGGACGGCGCGCGTTCCTGCCCATGCCCCCGAGCGGCCGTTCCTGTGGAAGTGGGCCGAGGTGCGGGACGCGCTGCTGCGCGCCAGCCGCGAGATCGGCATCGACGCCGCCGAGCGGCGCGTCATCAAGCTCGCCAATCCGCACCAGCCCACGGGGGCCGCGTCGCGCACCATCCAGTTCAATTTCTCCATCGTCAACGGCGGCGAGACGGCGCGCGCCCATCGCCACACGCTGGGCGCGGTGCGCTTCGTGGTCGAGGGTGGCGGCGCATGGACCAACGTGGAAGGCGCGCGCTGCGACATGGCGCCGGGCGACCTTATCCTCACGCCCTCGTGGAGCTGGCACGACCACTGCAACACCTCGAAGGAGCCGGTCATCTGGCTGGACGGGCTGGACGGGCCGCTGGTGCAGTCGCTGAACGCGGCGTTCTTCGGCGCCTATCCGCAGGCGGCGCAGCCGGTGGCGCACACGACGTCGCCGCTGCGCTATCCGTTCGCGGAGGCGCTCGCGGCGCTGGACGCGGCGCCGGACGATCCTTTCGACGGCCGCGCCTGGCGCTATCCGGATCGCGCGACGGGCGGCGACACGCTGCCGACGCTCGGCTGCGAGATCTCGCGCCTGGCGCCGGGCCGGCGCACCGGCTGCCACCGCCATGCCAGCGCGGCGCTGTACCACGTGGTGGCGGGAAGCGGCCGCACGCAGGCCGGGGACGAGGTGCTCGAATGGTCGCGCGGCGACACCTTCGTGCTGCCGCTGTGGACCTGGCATTCCCACGAGGGTCTCGGCGACGAACCCGCGCTGCTCTTTTCGATGAACGACCGCCCCGCGATGAAGGCGCTCGGCCTCTATCGCGAGGAAGCGGAGAACGCGGCCGAGGGGCAGGGGCGGTGAAAGTGATCGTCGCCGGCGGCGGCATCGGCGGGCTGGTCGCCGCGCTGGCGCTGCGCGCGAAGGGATTCGAGGTCGAGGTGTACGAGCAGGTGCGCGAGTTGCGCCCGCTCGGCGTCGTCATCAACCTGCTGCCGCATGCGACCGGCGTGCTGCACGGGCTCGGCCTCGCGGACGCGCTCGCCGCCGTGGCGATCGACGCGCAGGAGTACGTGTTCATGAACCGGCACGGGCAGGCCATCCTCGCCGATCCGCGCGGCCGGCGCGCCGGGTACGAGTTTCCCCAGTACTCGATCCATCGGGGGGAACTGCAGATGTTGCTGCTCGAGGCCGCCACGCGCGCGCTGGGCGCCGATGGCGTGCGCTGCGGCATGCGGCTCGCGGCCTTCGACGAGGCGGGCGGCAAGGTCCGCGCGCGCTTCGTGGCGCCGGATGGCAGCCCCGCGGGCGAAGCGATGGGCGACGTGCTGGTCGCCGCCGACGGCATCCATTCGGCGGCGCGGGCGGCGTTCTATCCTGGCGAGGGCATGCCGAAGTGGAACGGCGTCACCATCTGGCGCGGCACCAGCGTGGGCAAGCCGTTCCTTACCGGCGGCAGCGTGGTGAAGGCGGGCAACACCTCGCAGAAGTTCATCTGCTACGCCATCTCGAAACGGCACGAGGCGCGCGGCGAGGCGCTGATCAACTGGGTGGCCGACCTGCACACGCCGGAGCGGCCTTACCTCACGCGCGAGGACTGGAACCGGTCGGGCCGGCTGGAGGATTTCCTGCCGCGCTTCGCGTCGTGGAAGTTCCCGTGGCTGGACGTCCCGGAGACCATCCGCCGCGCCAGCGCGGTGTACGAATTCCCGATGGTGGACCGCGACCCGGTGTCGCGCTGGAGCTTCGGGCGCGCCACGCTGCTCGGCGACGCGGCGCATCCGAGGTACCCGATCGCGTCGAACGGCGCGACGCAGGCGATCCTCGACGCGCAGCAACTCGCGGCGTCGCTGTCGACGATCCCCGATCCGGTGGCGGCGCTGGCCGACTACGAGGCGCGGCGCATTCCGCCGACCGCGGAGATCGTGCGCATGAACCGGCAGCAGGGACCGGACGTGATCCTCGACCTGGTCGAGGAGCGGGCGCCGCAGGGGTTCGAGCGCATCGAGGACGTGGTGCCCCGGGCCGAGCTGGAGGCGATCGTTGGTCGCTACAAGCGCGCCGCCGGGCACCAGCAAACCCGTAGCACCTAGCTCCGCTCGATCTGCTCGATCAAGGCCCGGGTCCAGTCCCGCGTGCCGAGCGTGCCGCCGAGGTCGCGCGTGCGTGTCGCCGGATCCTTCAGCAATGCATCGACCGAGGACTCCACGGCCCGCTCGGCGTCGGCGAACACGGTGCGGCCGTGCCGGCGCCCGATCCAGCCGAGCAGCATCCCCGCGGACAACACCAGGGACGCCGGGTTGGCGAGGTCCTTGCCGGCGAGGTCGGGCGCCGAGCCGTGCTGCGCCTGCGCCATGCAATGGGACTCGCCCGCGTTTATCGACGCGGCGAGCCCGAGGCTGCCGGACAGCTCCGCGGCCTCGTCGGAGAGGATGTCGCCGTACATGTTCGTCGCCACCACCACGTCGTAGTGCGCGGCGTCGCGCACCAGCAGCGCGGCCATGGAATCCACGAGCTGCTCTTCCAGCGACACGTCCGGAAACGCCCGCGCCACCTCGCGCACTTCCTTGAGGAACAGGCCTTCCGTCATCTTCAGCACGTTCTGCTTGTGCACCGAGGTCACGCGGCGGCGGCGCGTGCGCGCCAGTTCGAACGCGGCCTGCGCGATGCGCCGCGAGGCCTGCGCCGTGATCTTGCGCACCGACAGCGCGACGTCCGGCGTCGGCATGAACTCGCCGATGCCGAGGTGCATGTTGCGGTCGGCGTAGAAGCCCTCGGGGGTCTCGCGCACGATGACCAGGTCCATCGGCGTGCGTCCCCAGCGCGGCAGGCCCTCGCGCGAGCGGCTGGGCCGGATGTTGGCGTAGAGGTCGAGCCGGATGCGCAGTTCGCCGGAGGGGTTGAGGCCGCCCTGCGCCTTCGGCGGATAGTCGTTGTGCGACACCGGCCCGAGCACGAGGCCGTCGCTCGCGCGGCAGGCCTCGAGCACGGCGTCGGGGAATGTCGTCCCGTGCAGCGCGAGGCTGGCATGGCCGATCTCGTGCGAGGTGTACTCAAGGCCGAGGGTGAAACGCTTGTCGAGGGCTTCGAGCACCGCCTGCGTCGCCGCGGTGATCTCCGGCCCGATGCCATCCCCGGGGAGAACGGCGATCCGCATCGTCAGTGAAAGACCGAGCCGCCGTCGAGGCTCAGGGCCGAGCCCGTGACGAAGCTGGATTCGTCGCAGCTCAGGAACAGCACCGCGTCGGCGACTTCCTCCGAGGTGCCAAAGCGGTGCATCAGGTTGCGCGAGATGTAGCGCTGGATCGCCGCGTCGCGGTCGGGGAAGGTGGCGAGGTTGCGTTCCACCAGCGGCGTCATGACGATCCCGGGGCAGACCGCGTTGACGCGGATGTGGTCCGCGGCGAGGTCCATGGCGATCGACTTGGTAAAGAGCACCAGCCCGCCCTTGGAGGCGCAGTAGTGGCTGAAGTTCTGCCGCGGCGCGAGGCCCGAGCCGGAGGCGATGTTGACGATGGTGGCTTTGCCAGCGGCCTTCAGCGCACCGAGCGCGGCATGGCAGACGATGAACGGGCCGTCGAGGTTGAGCGACAGCACGCGCCGCCACTCGGCCAGCGTCATGTCGGCGAAGGCGACCCAGCGGCTGGTGCCCGCCGCGTTGACCAGTCCATCGAGGCCTTGCAGCGATGCGACGGCCGATGCGACAGCCGCCTTCACGGAGGCCTCGTCGGTGACATCGGCAGGGATTGCGACAGCCGCGTCCCCGAGTTCGCGCACGGCGGCGTCAAGGCCTGCCGCGTTCATGTCGAGCAGGGCGACCCGCGCACCTTCGGCGACGAAACGCCGCGCGGTGGCGAGGCCGATGCCGGAGGCGCCGCCCGTGACCAGCATCCTGCGGTCCTTCATTCTCATCGCCGGATTCTATCCACCGAGTCCGGTGCGCCCCTGCCGTGATGCGAAACGCGATGCAAGGGCGGCCCGCGATGCGCTAGCCTCGCGTCACCATGAAGACGATGAATGCTGTGGAGATCCTCGACCAGGGGCCCGAGGGCCGACTGCACCCGACGACGCGCCCGGTGCCGGCCCCCGCGGCGGGCGAAGTGCTGGTCCGCGTCGAGGCGATCGGCGTCTGTCGCCCGGATTCGCTTCAGCGCCGGGGCATGCATCCGCCGCCGCCGGGCACCACGGACATTCCCGGCCTGGAAGTGGCGGGAACGGTGGACGCGCTGGGCAGCGGCGTATCCGGCTGGCGCGTGGGCGACCGGGTCTGCGCGCTGCTGCCGGGTGGCGGCTATGCGGAGTACGCCGTCGCGCCGCAGGAGCAGGTGCTGCCGCTGCCGGCGAACTGGACCGCGGTCGAGGCGGCGACGCTGCCGGAGAACGCGTTCACGGTCTGGGAGAACGTGTTCCGGCGCGCGCACCTGTCCGCCGGGGAGACGCTCCTCGTGCACGGCGGCACCAGCGGACTGGGATCGCTGGCCATCATGATGGCGCAGGCATTCGGCGCGAACGCGCTCGCCACCGCGGGCAGCGACGAGAAGTGCGCGGCCTGCCTGCGCATCGGCGCGGCGGCGGCGTTCAACTACCGGACCACCGATTTCGTGCCGGCGGTCCTCGAGCACACGAAGGGGAGGGGTGCCGACGTCATCATCGACATCGTCGGCCGGGACTACGTGCAGCGGTCCCTCGAGGCGATGGCGAAGGAGGGGCGCCTCGTCCACCTCGCCACGCAGGGGCCGGAGAAGCGCGCCACGATCGACATGAACACGCTGATCCGGCGGCACGGCACGATCATTGCATCGACGCTGCGCCAGCGCCCGCCCGCGGAGAAGGGCCTGATCGCGGCGGGGCTGCTCGAGAAGGTCTGGCCGAAGCTGCCGGCGCGCACTCCCATCGTGCCGCTGGTGGACTCGGTGCACCAGCTCGGGGATGCGGCGAAGGTGCACGAATACTTCGACAGCGGCGCGCATATCGGTAAGATCGTGCTCGTTCCGTAGCACCCATTCCAAGGAGGCAGCCATGGGTATCCGCAAGGCAATCTCACTCGCGCTCGTCGGCGCATGGTCGCTGGCCGCCGCGTCGTCGGCGCTGGCGCAGGCCTATCCGTCGAAACCCATCCGCGTCGTCGTGCCGTTCGCGGCCGGCGGCGCGAACGACCTCATCGGCCGCGCGCTGCAGCAGCCGCTGGGCAAGGCGCTGAACGGCACCGTGGTCGTCGAGAACATGCCGGGCGCCGCCACCAAGATCGGCGTCGACCAGGTCCTCAAGGCCGCGCCGGATGGCCACACGCTGCTCTTCGCCAGCCTTGCCTCGACCATGGCCTACTACTACTCGGGCGCGTTCGACTCGAAGGTCTGGCAGGAACTGGTGATCCTGGGCCGCAGTGGGCAGATGGCCTGGGGCATGCTCGAAGCCCGCGCCGACGCGCCGTTCAAGAACTGGGCCGAGCTCGTCGCGCACGCTAAGAAGAATCCCGGCAAGGTCAGCTCGGGCGGTCCCGCGCTAGGCGGCATGATGAACCTGATCGTGCTGGAGACGGCGAAGAGCGCCGGCATCGACGTCACCTACATCCCGTTCAAGGGCGGCGGCCCGAGCGGGGCGGCGATGCTCGGCGGCCACGTCGACTACCGCGTCGCGCAGCCGATCGAGGTGATCAGCAACCTGCGCGCGGGCAAGACGCGCGGTATCGCTGTCGCGTTCCCGACGCGACTGCCCGAGATGCCCGACGTGCCCACGTTCCGCGAGCTCGGCATCCAGTTCGACGTGCCGATCTTCGGCTTCGACCTGTGGGGCCCGCCGAACCTGTCGCCCGCGCTTGCCGCGCAGTTGACGAAGGCGATGGAGCAGGCAGTGAAGGACCCGGAGTACCAGGAGTCGGTGAAGCGCCTGACCTACCAGCCGGTGTTCCTCGGTCCCGAGGGGCTCAAGGCGATGGCGAAGACCTTCGAGACCGAGATCGGGCCGAAGCTGGTGGCCGCGTTCCCGCCGGAGAAAAAGTAACGGGCCGGGGGCGTTTCAGGCGAGCGAGTAGTCGCGGAACTCGCGCGTCACCCAGGGCTTGCGCGCGATCGACATCAGGCCCTGCGCCGGCCGCATGACGGTCGTGCAGACCGTGGTGGAGATGGCGCTGAACGGCGCCGGCTTCGGCGGACGCAGCACGGAGTCTGGCCAGCCGTAGCGGTCGCCGAGCGCGTCCTTGAGGTCGTCGACGGTGATCGCCTTGCCTTTCCGGCGCACCGCCGCTTCGACGCGGCGCTGGCGGTAGATCGTGTCGACGGTGATGCCGATGCCGGTATCGCGCAGCTTCGCCCTGGCAGGGGGGCTGATCCAGTGGTTGGCGTGGACCAGGATGCCGTCCTCGGGCGTGATCCAGAAGATTTCGTCCGGCGCCATTTCGAGGTTGACTGCCTCGCCCGCAGTTACCTTCCGATCGGCGTGGGCCAGCATGACGTTCGTGGAGCAGGCGCGCAGATGGCTCCAGGCGGTGCGCATGGCGTCGGCGAGATTGCCCGCTTCGAGGAACTTGCGGCGGATCAGCGCCAGCGGCGTGCGGCCGCCGGTCTTGAAGTCGCGCTCGCAGCCGAGGTAGTTGCCGGTGACGCTGACGCCCGCGGCATTCAGGCCGTGGCGCGCGAGGCCGCCCGCCTCGACGAAGATCAGCATGTCCGGACCGGCATCGCGGCGGATCCTGAGCACCACGCCTGTGTCGACGCATTCCTCGCGCCAGTCCCAGTTGTGCGCGTGGATCAGCTGGCCATCGGCGGACGCCTCTGGCAGCACGATCACCGCGGTGCAGCCGTCGTGCTTTTCCTGGATCATGCTGCGCGCGCCGAACATCATCTCGGTGCGGCAGTTGACGAAGATGATGTCCTCCAGCGACGTGCCGGCGCCGTCGGCGATGCCCTGCATTTCCTCGAGATAGGCGGGGTCGAAGGCGGTGACGTGCGGGGTGAAATCGCGCGCCAGCTGGTGGATCTGCGCCATGCCGACGCCGCGGCGCTCGAGTTCTCCGCGGTAGAGCGCGATGCTGCGATGCACGCGCCCGGCGGCGGCCTTGCCATAGGCCACGCCGCGTGCGTGCGGCGCGCCGGAGAGTTCGATCAGCGGGAACGCGGTTTCTTCCATGGCGCTCAGTGCGGCTTCACGGCGAGGTCGCCGCGGTACGGCGTCACGGCGAGCGTGGACTGGTGCGGCGCGTGCGGATCGCCTTCCGGGGCCATGCCCGACGCGAGCGTGGCGGCGGCAATGTCCTTGCCGGTCATGAAGCGCACGCCGGGCCGGCTGGCGACGTAGGCGAGCAGTTCCTCCAGCGCGGCGATGCGCGCGGCGCGCGTCGAGCCGACGTCGCCGCGCAGGTGCAGCGTGAACGGCACCATGCAGCCTTCGCGGTGCAGCACGTCGAACTCCTCGCGCCAGACCTTGAACACGCGCGCATGGGTGTGGCGCGCCGAGAAGGAGAGTGAATCATCAAGCGCGTGCACCGTCGGCAGCTCCGCGATGCGCGTGGAGGCGGTCGGCGCGAACAGGTAGGGATGGTCGTCGTCCTGGAACGAGGAGTCGTAGGTGTAGCCGAGCTCCGCGAGCAGCCGCAAGGACTGCGGGCCGAGCTCGCCGCCGGGCGCGCGGAAGCCGGCCGGCGCGCTGCCGGTGATCGCGGCCAGTGCGTCGCGGGCCTTCGCCAGCACGTCGCGCTCGCCCTCGCCGAGCGTGGGCAGCGGCGCGAGGTCGGCGCCGCGCGAGGCGATCTCGTGCCCCGCATCGCGCAGCATGCGGATGGCGTCGGCGTGCCGCGTGGCATCGGCCGTGGTGACGAACACCGTGGCCGGTATGCCGCGGCGCGCGAGCATCGCCGCGAGGCGCGGCAGGCCGGCGCGCACGCCGTAGCGGCCGTAGGAGAAGCGTCCGTACAGGCGGTCCTCGGTGGTCGACTTGAGGTCGAGCACCTCGGCGTCGAAATTGACCGAGACGAACACGGTGCAGGGCTTCATACGGTGCGCACCTCCTCGAGATGCTGCGGATGCTCCAGGCACCAGCGCGCGAACTGCGTGGACGAGAAGAACTTCACGCCGGGGTGCGTCTTCATGTGGGCGATCGCCTGCTCGAACACCCAGGTGCGCGCGGGCGTGCCCGAGCCCCACCCGGAGCGCGGGTGCACGGTGAGGACCATGAAGCGGTCGCCGGCGTAGATGGCGTCGAACTCCGACTTCCACTGCGCGAGGACCTCGGAGGGCGGCGTGTAGCTGAACTTGTAGAACGGGAAGTCATCGAGGCTGTAGGTGTTGTTCGGCAGCTCGACGATGATGTCGTCCTTCGCGTCGCCGAAGCGCAGCCGGTAGGGCAGGTCGTAGTCCTTGTCGCTGGAGTCGTAGATGTACCCCAGCGACTTCAGCACGTGCATCGTGGTGCCCGTCTTGCGGCCGGAGGGTGAGCGCCAGCCCTGCACCGGCTTGCCGAGGAGCTGGCGCAGGATGTCGTCGGTCTTCCTGAGGAGCCCGGTTTCCTCGTCCTTGCCGAGGTCCCAGGCTTCATGCAGGTAGCCGTGCGCCGCGACCTCGAAGCCGGCGGCGTCGATCTCGCGCACCAGCGCCGGATGGCATTCGGCGTCGTAGCCCGGCACGAAGAAGGTGCACGGCACGCCCTGGCGCGCGAGCATCTCCATGTGCCGCGGGATGCCCCGGCGCGCGGAGTAGCGGCCCCAGGAGTGCACGCCCATGGGCGAGATGCCGCGTCCGACCTCGTGGCTGGGGCCGTCGAAATCGACGCCCAGCAGCACTACGCAGCGGATGTCGTCGGGGAGAGTCGTTCGCATTGGTCGAGGAGGAGGTTGAAGGTTGCCATGGAAAGCGCCCGCCGCCCGTCCTCGATGTCGTGCACGAGGCCGATCAGCAGGTCGAGGGCGGGCGTGGCGACGCCGGATTCCTTCGCCAGCGCGGCGACGGTGCCCATCAGCGGATCGACCTCGGTGCGGCGCTTGCGCACCGCGAGGTCGCGCCAGAAGCCGGAGTGGGTCTTGCCGGTGTCGCGGCGGCGCTCGGCAAGCACGTCGAGGCAGGTGCGCGCGGCCGCGGAGGAGCCGCCTTCCATGAACGCCGCCGGATCGAAGCAGGGGATGGCGACAGGCGTGATGCCGCGCGCGCGCGCCACGTCGAGCACCTCGCGGCCGAGCCGCTCGAAGGCCGCCTGTCGGGCCGGGTCGCCGAAGTTGCCGGCCATGCCGTCGTTGTTGAGCGAACTCGCGAACAGCATGGAGGCGTACGAGAGCTTGCTCCAGAGCACGCCCCAGATGTTGTCCGTGAGAACCGCATCCGGCTCGAACGCCTGCAGCAGGCGGTGCATCTCGACCGTGCGCGGCCGCGTCGCGCCGTCGATCTCGCCGACATAGACCTCCCCGCGCCCGCCGTAGAGGATGCGCCCCGGGCCGAGCCAGTCGGCGCCGAAGTTGACGAAGCAGCCCATGGTGCGCGCGGGCCCGGCGAGTTGCGCGATCACGGTTTCGTTGAGGCCGTTCTGCGCGGAGAGGATGAAACCGTTTGGCGACAGGTGGGGCAGCAGGCCCTTCACCGCGTCCGCCGTGGCCTGCGCCTTCACCGCCAGCACGACGCGCGAGTAAGTTCCCTGCAGTTCCGCGGGAGTCGCGGCGGGAACCTTCTGCGTGAAGTTGTCTATCTTGCCTTCGATGGCGAGGCCGGCGCCGCGGCAGGCCTCGACGTGCTCCTGCACGACGTCGACGAGCAGCACCGGGATGCCCGCGCGCGCCCAGTATGCGGCGATGGTGCCGCCGATCGCGCCACCGCCCCAGACCACCAGCGGGTCGGCGGAGGAGACGGCTGGCAGGGTCGGAGCCACGCTCACTGCTCCAGCTTGATCTTCGCGTCGCGGATCACCTTCGACCAGCGCGAGCGCTGCGCGGCGAGGTACGCGGCGAATTCCTGCGGCGTCTGCGAGGCGAGCTCGAAGCCGCGCTGCTGCATCGCCGCGGCCAGCTCCGGCTGCTGGTAGGCCTTCGCCACCGCCCCGGCGAGCTTGCCGGCGATCACGGGCGAGGTGCCCGCGGGCAGGAACAGCGCCGACCAGCCGCTCGCCTCGAAGCCCGGGAAGCCCGACTCGGCGATCGTCGGCACGTCGGGTAACGCGGGCGAGCGCTTTTCGCCGGTCACCGCGAGCGGGCGCAGCTTGCCGCCGGCGATCAGCGTGCTTTGCGCCACCACCGCGGTGACGAGGAAGTCGAGGCGCCCGCCCATCAGGTCGGTGATCGAGGCGGGCACGCCGTTGTAGGTGACGCCAGTGGCGGGGATGCCACCCTCGAACTTGAGCTGCTCGAAGGACAGGTGCGCGGAATCGCCCACGGCGGGTATGCCGTAGTTGAGCTTGTCCGGGTTCTGCTTGGCGAAGCGGATCAGGTCGGCGAGCGACTTGTGGGGCGAGCCGGGCGCCACCGACAGCACGTTGTTGGTCTTGTTGAGCACGGTGACCGGCAGGAAGTCCTTCACCGGGTCGTAGGGCAGGCTGGCGTAGAGGTACTGGTTCACCGCGTTGATGCCGATGGTGCCCACCAGCACGGTGTAGCCGTCGGCGGGGGATTTCGCCGCCGCCTGCGCGCCGATCCCGCCCTGCGCACCGGCGCGGTTCTCGATGACGATGCGCTGGCCGAGGATCGGCTCCAGGCCGGTCGCCAGCATCCGCGTGAGGATGTCGGTGCCGCCGCCGGGCGCAAAGGGCACGATGAACCTCACCGGCTTGGTCGGCCAGGCCTCGGGCGCTTCCGGCTTCGGCTGCGACCACGCGGAAGCCGCGGCGAGCGAAATCACCGCGGCGACGCACAGGCGGGAGAGGGAGGTTTTCATCGGCGGATTCTATCCACCCCCGCCTGCCTCCAAGGGGCGTTCTGCGAAACGCACAACACCGGGCTGGTACGGTACGCTAGCCTCGAATCGAGCATTCACCGTGGGAGGAACAGTCATGGGTTTCGACAAGGCAATCCGCGCGGCGCTGGCCGCGGTGGTTTCTCTGGCATTCGCGCAAGGCGTGTCGGCGCAGGCGTTTCCGAACAAGCCGGTGCGCATCATCGTGCCCTTCGCCGCGGGCGGCGCGAACGACCTCAACGGCCGCTCGCTGCAGATCCCGCTCGGCAAGGCGCTCGGCGGCAACGTGATCGTCGAGAACATGCCGGGCGCGTCGACCAAGATCGCGGTCGATTACCTGCTGAAGTCCGCGCCCGACGGGCATACGCTGCTGCTCGCCGGGCACGGCGCGCTGATGGGCTACTACTACTCGGGCCTCTTCGACACCAAGTTCTGGGAGAACATGGTGATCCTCGGCCAGACCGGCCGCATGCCGTGGGTGGCGATCGAGGCCAGGGCCGACGCGCCGTACAAGAGCTGGGCGGAACTCGTCGAGTACGCGAAGAAGAACCCCGGCAAGCTGTCAGCCGGCGGTCCGGCGCCCGGCGGCATGATGAACCTGACGGTGATCGAGACGGCGAAGAACTCCGGCATCGACGTCACCTACATCCCGTTCAAGGGCGGCGGCCCCAGCGGGCAGGCGCTGCTTGGTGGACACATCGCGTATCGCGTGGCGCAGGGCTCCGAGGTGTACCCGAACGTGCGCGCCGGCAAGACGCGCGCGCTCGCCGTCGGTTTCCCCACCCGCATGCCCGAGATGCCCGACGTGCCGACCTTCAAGGAACTCGGCATCATGTTCGACGTCCCGGTGTTCGGCTTCGACCTCTGGGCGGTCGGCGGCACGCCGCCCGCGATCACCAGCCAGATCACCAGGGCGCTGGAAGCCGCGGTGAAGGATCCGGGGTACGTCACGGCGTCGAAGAACCTGGTCTACGACCCGGTGTTCACCGGACCGGCTGCGCTGCAAGAGAGCATCCGCTACATGGACACCGTCGTCGGCCCGAAGATGGCCGCCGCGTTCCCGCCCGACCCCGCGGCGAAGAAGTAAGGCCATGTCCAAGGCGGAGGTGGTCGCGGCGATGTCCGCGCAGAACGTGCGCGCGAACATCGAGAAGATCGTGCGCGAGATCCCGCACCGCGCGGCAGGCTCGGTGAACGGCAGGCGCATGGCGGAGTACAGCCGCGACGCGATGAAGGCGGCCGGCGTGGAGCAGGTCGAGATCCACGAGCTGCCGGCGGTGGTCAGCTTCCCCGAGCACGCCGAGTTCCGCGTCGAGTCGCCGGTGGAGATCGCGCTGCAGGCGAACACCCTGGGACACAGCCTCGAGACCATGCCCGAGGGCATGAGCGGCGAGCTGGTCTACGTCGGCGCCGGCGCGGAGAAGGACTTCGAGGGCAAGGACGTGCGCGGCAAGATCATCCTCACCGAACTGTCGTACTCGCCGGCGCGCCACGAGAAGCAGCGCATCGCGGGCAGGCTCGGCGCCATCGGTGCGGTGATGATGAACTGGGGCGGGCCCGAGAACACGGCGGTGCCCTTCGGTTCGGTGAAGCCCGTGTGGGGCAACCCGACGCCCGACAACGTGAAGACCGAGATGGCGGTGATGCCGTGCGTGGGCATCGCGCGCGTCGCCGGCCTGAAACTGAAGGAGATGTGCGAAAAGGGGCCCGTGCGGGTCTGGTTCCGCACCCACGTCACCAACGGCTGGCGCCCGGTGCAGATCACCATCGCCGAAATGCCCGCGGGAAAGGCGCTGGAGCCCGACGATTTCGTCATGGTGGGCGGGCACCAGGATTCCTGGCCGGGCGAAGCCGCGACCGACAACGCGGCGGGCAATTCCTGCATGTTCGAGATCGCGCGCGTGTTCAAGCAGCATCAGTCGAAACTGCGGCGTGGCCTGCTGTTCGGGTTCTGGACCGCGCACGAGACCGGCACCATGGCGGGCTCGGCCTGGTTCGCCGACCGCCATTGGGACAAGCTGCGCGACCACGCCTGCGCCTACCTGCAGATCGACCAGCCCTTCTGCCTGGGCACGACGGTGTGGCACACGACCTCGAACGCCGAGCTCAAGGCCTTCCACCAGAAGGAGGAGAAGGCGCTGCTGCCAGGACGCGAGATCACCTGGAAGCGCGTCGCCAAGAGCGGCGATGCCTCCTTCATCGGCATCGGCATCCCGATGTTCCAGGGCGAGGGCGCGTTCACCGACGCGGAACTCAAGGCCAGCGCGCTGGCGACGCGCGGCTGGTGGCACCACTCCATCGAGTGCACGACGGACAAGCTCGACTGGGACTACCTGCCGGCGCACCTCCGCGTATACGCGGCGTACCTGTGGGAGCTGTGCACGGCGCCGGTGCTGCCCTTCACGTATGCGCCGGTGGCGGAGCAGATCGTGAAGCGCCTGCAGGAACTCGAAAAGCCCGGCGCGGCGCTGGGCCTCGCCGGCGTACTCGCGCGCGCGCGTGAGTTCGAGAGCGCAGCGCAGCAGCTGGACAAGGCCGCCGCCGAGACCGCCGCGGCCTTCGCCGCGGGCAAGGGCAACGAGGGCGATGCGCGGCGCCTGAACCGCGCGATGAAGCGCATCAGCCGGCTGCTGGTGCCGCTGATGAGTTCGGCGATCGGCAAGTACGGCCACGATCCCTACGGCTACACGCCGCAGGGCACCATGATCCCCGGCCTCTACGACGTGCCGCAGGTGGCGAAGCTGGAGGAGGACGAGGCGCGCTGGATGCTGGAGACCAGGGTGGTGCGCGACCGCAACAAGGTGTCGGACGCGATCGCGGAATCCATCGCCATTATTTCCGACGCGCTGGCGCGTCCCCAGTAGAGCGCACTGGGCCCAGGGGCTTGAGCCGCACGCCTTCGCGCAGGCGCTTGTACGGATACAGCGTGGGATCAGCGAGGTAATACCCCGGCGCCAGCACCACGATCACCTCTTCCGCGATGGGCTGGAATTCGGCGCGGTAGTGGCAGGTGGACTTCAGGGCGAGGATCTTCTGTGCCTTCGGCTCGATGCCGAGGTGCCGGAACGGCGCCTGATCGAGGGCCTGCATGCGCTTCGACGTCACCGCGACGGACACGCCGCCGACCGTCAGCAGCGCCATCGGCCCGAGGTCGATGCTGCGTCCGCCGGACACCGCGCCGTCGGTCTTCATCTTCCCGTCACCCAGCCGCGTGACGTGGAAATCCGCTTCGAAAGGCGTTACGCCCGCCGGGCCGGAGCGCCCACCGAGGGCGATCCGGAGCGTCGCGCCTTCGCCCGCCGCATGCGCGGTTTTCGCCGCCTCGGCGTCGCAGAGGTAGCCGAGCACCGCACCCTGCGCATCCGCGGCGACCAGCGCCTTCAAGAGGCCGGTGGCATCGGCGGTGCCGCCGCAGCCGGGGTTGTCCTGCGTGTCGGCGATCACCACGGGCTTCTTCGCGGTGCGCGCGATGGCGATGGCGCGCGCCACGCCTTCCTCCGGGGAGACCATCTCCTCGGCGAAATTCGCCTCGTCGCGCTCGATCGCCGCGAGCATGGCGTCGGCGGCGCGGTCGGCGGCCGCCTGCGTCCACGCGTGGGCGATCACCGAGGGACCGCACCAGTGCAGGTCGGCGGGCGGGAAGCCGGCGAGGTAGGAGAGGTTCAGCACGTCGCCATCGACGACGCGCGTCATCTCGACGATGCGCCTGGACGGATCGACGAGCGTGCATTGTCCGTTCAGGGGGATCAGGAACGGCGCCTTGCGCAGCGCGCGCCCGGCGGGACGGCCGCGCTCGAGGAGTTGCGCCATCGCCTTGGCGGCGTACTGCCCGGTCTCGACGCGGTCGACGTGGGGGTAGGTGCGATAGGCGACCAGCGCATCCGAATGCTCGACCATCTGCGGCGTAACGTTGGCGTGGTAGTCGAGGCTGATGGCGATCGGCACGCCGGGCCCGACGGCGGCACGCACGCGGCGCAGCAGCTCGCCCTCGCCATCCTCGAAGTCCTCGGTGACCATGGCGCCGTGCAGGTCCAGGTACACGGCGTCGACCGGCATCGCCTCGGACAACCTCCCGACCAAGCTGGAGACGATGCGTTCGAAGGCATCGCGCGTCACCATGCCGCCGGCGCCGCCGCTGGTCCACAGCAACGGCACGAGGTCGTGCTTCGGCGCCATGTCCTGCATGAAGCCCCAGATCGCGAAGGTGGTGCCGGTGAGCCACTTCGGCACGTCGGCGCCATAGCACAGCGGCGGGCGGTCGCGGTGCGACGCGAAATAGGCGAAGTCGGTCGTCGAGTCGACGAAGCAGTTGGTCTCGTGGTGGAAGCCGCCGATCGCGATGCGTGCCATGGTGCGGGCCATGATAGCCCATGGCGGGCGAGGGGTTGCGCGATTAGGTGCATATGCACTAATCTCGTTCGATGGGCGAACCGAAGGCCGCGCCGGTCAGGGGCTGCACCGCGAACAAGTTGCGGCGGTTGACGCGCCGCGTCACGCAGCACTATGACCATGTGCTGGCGGCGGCCGGGCTGCGGGTGACGCAGTTTTCGCTGCTGCAGCAGCTCGCGAATGCCGGCCCGCTGCCGATGAGCGCCCTCGCGGCGCACCTCGAGATGGACCGCACGACGTTGACCCGCAACCTCGGGCCGCTGGTGGCGTCGGGTTGGGTGGCCTTGTCGCCGGGAGAAGATGCGCGCGTGCGCGAGGTTTCCATCGCGCCGAAGGGCGTGGCGGTGCTGGAGCGCGCCCGCGTGCTGTGGCGCGCGGCGCAGGATGGCATCAATCGCAGGCTGGGCGCCGGGCAGGTCGCGGCGCTGCATGCGTTGCTCGACGATTCGCTTGCGCGGCTGCGCGAGGACATGGAAGAAGGGGAACCGGCATGACCAATCGCAACGCCTACATCGCCGTAATGCTGTCGGCGGCCGGCATCTTCGCCCTCACCATGGGCATCCGCCAGTCGCAGGCGCTGTTCATCAGCCCGATCAACAGTTCGACCGGGCTGGGCATCGGCGAGATCAGCTTCGCCTTCGCCGTGGCGCAACTGATGTGGGGCGTGACGCAGCCGTTCGCGGGCGCCGCGGCCGATCGCTACGGCGCGGGACGCGTGCTCGCGGCCGGCCTGCTGCTGGTGGGGCTCGGCACCGCGCTGACGCCGTTCGCGACGACCACCTGGGGGCTGGTGTTCTGCATCGGCATCCTCGGCGCGGCCGGCGCGGGCGCGGCCGGGCCCGGCGTGCTGATGGCGGCGACGACGCGCCTGGTGCCGCCCGAGAAGCGCGGCATCGCCTCGGGTGTCGTCGGCGCCGGCGGCTCGTTCGGCCAGTTCGCCATCGTGCCGCTGGCGCAGGGCGTGTCCAGCGCCTTCGGCTGGGTGAACGCGCTGTTGACGCTCGGCGCGATTTCGCTCGCCGGCCTGTTCGGCGCAGTGACGCTGAAGGGCAAGGCGGCGGCGCATGCGGCGGGCGGGCCGACGATGCGCGCGTCCATCGCGGAGGCCTTCCGCGACCGCAGCTACCTGCTGCTTTGCGCGGGCTTCTTCACCTGCGGCTTCCACGTCGCCTTCATCGCCACGCACCTGCCGGGCGTGGTCGCGCAATGTGGGTTGCCGCCCGCGGTGGGCGCATGGTCGCTCGCGGTGATCGGCCTGTTCAACATCGTCGGCAGCCTGTCTGTGGGCTGGGCGGTGAACCGCTGGCGCATGCGGTCGCTGCTCTCGCTGATCTACGCCGCGCGCGCCGTGGCGGTGATGCTGTTCCTGATGGCGCCGAAGACCGAGCTCACGTTCGTGCTGTTCGCCGCCGCGATCGGCGTGACGTACCTCTCGACGGTGCCGCCGACGGCGGGGCTGGTGGGCAAGCTGTTCGGCCCGCGCTACATGGCGACGCTGTTCGGCATCGTCATGCTGTCGCACCAGGTCGGCGGCTTCCTCGGCGCGTGGCTCGGTGGCAAGGCCTTCGACGCCTTCGCGAGCTACGACTGGATGTGGTACGCGGACATCGCGCTGGCGCTGTTCGCCGCGGCGATCCACCTGCCGATCCGCGAGGCCGCGGTGCAGCGCCCGGCGGCCGCGGCGGCCTGAGCCGTCAGCCCGCGGACTTGCGCGGCAGCAGAAGCCGCGCGCTGTCTGCGGGCGAGATGCCCTTCTGCTCGCTGAGGAACTGCGCGAAGAACTCCTTCGCTTCCGCCGTGCCGTGCACGGCATAGGTGAGGGCGCTGCACTTCGGGCATTTGCCGACGCAGGCGACGTCCAGCCCCGGGATGCGGCGGGTGTCGTAGCGCTCGATCGCGGTGATCGTCGTGCCGCAGTCGTTGCAGGCGAGCGACTTGATCGAGTCACGCTCGACTGCCTGCTCGACGCGCTTGCCGCGGTCGCCGCGGCGCTTGGCTTCACCCATGCCGCGATTGTATCGGAGGGCCGCGACCCGTTCCGCAAGCGCGAATTGCCGTACGATCGCGCATCATTGTTGCAAGCGCACGGGGGTCGGATGGGCAGCGCATTGTTCTCGCCACTGCTGTTGCGCGGACTGGAACTCGAGAACCGGGTCGTGGTCGCGCCGATGTGCCAGTACGCCGTCCGGGACGGCTGCATGGACGACTGGCACCTGATGCACCTCGGGCAGTACGCCGTCTCCGGCGCCGGCCTCGTGATGACCGAGATGACCGATGTCGAGTCCGAGGGGCGGATCGGCCCGTACTGCGTCGGCCTCTATTCGGATGCCTGCGAAGCCGCGATGCGGCGTGTGGTGGATTTTTGCCGCCGGCATGGCCGCGCGCGGCTCGGCGTGCAGCTGTCGCATGCCGGGCGCAAGAGCTCGGTGCTGCCGCCCTGGGAAGGACGGCGCTCGCTGCTGCCCGGGGAGGGCGGATGGCAGCCGAAGGCGCCGTCGGCGGTGCGCGCCTTCGGCGACGGCCTCGCGCCGCTCGAACTCACGCCGGCGGGCATTGCCGACCTGATCGGCAGGTTCGTCGAGGCGGTGGTGCGTGCCGCCCGCATCGGCTTCGACGTCGTCGAGCTGCACGGCGCGCACGGCTCTCTCGTGCACCAGTTCCTTTCGCCCGTCACCAACCGCCGCACCGACGCCTGGGGTGGGTCGCTGGAGAACCGGATGCGCGTCCCGCTCGAGTTGTTCGCGGCGATGCGCGCCGCGTGGCCCGCGGACAAGCCGATGGGCGTGAAGCTTTCGGCGATCGACTGGATGGACGGCGGCTGGACGATGCCCGAGACGCTGGCGTTCTGCCGTGCGCTGCGCGACCGGGGCTGCGATTTCGCGGCGGTGTCGACGGGCGGGATCGTGTGGGACGAGAAGATCCCGACCTCGCCCGGATTCCAGGTGCCGTTCGCCGCCGAGATCCGCAACTCGACCGGCATGCCGGTGACGGCGGTCGGCCTGATCACCGAGCCGCAGCACGCCGAGCGGATCGTCGCATCAGGCGACGCGGACATGGTGTCGCTCGCGCGAGGAATGCTGTGGAACCCGCGCTGGGCCTGGCATGCGGCGGACGCGCTCGGCGCGGAGATGTCATTCCCGCACCAGTACTCGCGGGCGCAACCCCGCCTCGCGCACGACACGTTCGCGACCCGCGAGGCGGGGCGGTCCTAGCCCGCTTCGCCGAGCGCCGCGTTGACGCGCGGCATGACCTCCTCGGCCATCAGCGCCATCGACTGGCGTGCGAGCGCCGGGTCGGCCCAGTCGTGGCCGCAATAGAGCAGCGTGCCGAACGGGCCGGTCTCCTCGCGGAAGGCGAGGATCGCGTCGACCACCCGGCCCACGCCGCCGCGGATCACCATCGTGTCGAGCAGGTAGTCGACCGTGACCGCGTCGTTGGCCATCGACTGGTCGTGCTTGAACGAGGCGAGCAGACCGCTGCCGCGCCGCTTGGCGAGCAGGTTCCAGTAGTAGAAGTGGTAGGCGTCGCGCGCCTCGCGGACGTAGCGCTCGGCCGTGGCGTCGTCGTCGGCGACGAAGATGCTCTTCGCCACGCGCCAGGTGCGCCAGTCCACCGGGTGGCCGCCTCTGGCGTAGCCCTCGGCGATTCCCGTCCAGTGCGTCGACACGAGGTTGGACTGCAGGAAGTTGGCCGAGATCGGCTCCCAGCCGCGGGCGCATGCCGCGGCGAGCCCCTTCGAGCCCGGCGCGATCGCGGTGACGACGATCGGCGGGTGCGGCAGCTGGTAGGGCTTCACGAACACGCCCTGGCCGGTCTCGGCGAGCAGCGTGCGCCGGGTCGAGATGTTCCAGAACTTCCCCTGCAGGTCGTAGGGCGGCCGGCCCGCCCAGATGGCGAGGATGTGGTCGATCGACTCGAGGAACATCGCGGGGCGGTCGGCGTCGAGGTTGCCCATCACCTCCATGTCCGAGCGCAGGCCGCCGGGGCCGATGCCGAAGACGAAGCGGCCTTCCAGCATGTGGTCGAGCATCGCGACGTGCGACGCCACCTGCGCAGGGTGGTGGTTCGGCAGGTTCACCGTGCCGCTGCCCAGCCGGATGCTGCGCGTGTCGTGGGCGACGCTGGCGATGAACGACAGGCACGAAGGGATCGTCTCGCAGCAGTCGGAGACGTGCTCGCCGATGTATGCCTCGGAGAACCCCAGCCGGTCGGCGAGCAGGATCGACTCGCGGTCCTCCTTCAGCGTCTGCGTGTAGTTCCTGCCGGGCGGATGCATCGGCATCGTGAAATACCCCAGTTTCATCCTTCGCTTCCCTGTTCGCGGCGCCGTTGTGCTAGAAGTCCGAGTGTGCGGCGGATTGCGCCGCCGCGACAGGGCCATCCTCGAAACAGCGATGAACGCATCCCGGCGCGAGCTGCGCTACCGGTTCGGCTTCGACATCGGCGGCACCTTCACCGACCGGGTCCTCTCCGGGTCGGACGGCCACGCGCGCGCCGGCAAGGTGCTGAGCCGGCACGACGACATCGTCGCGCCGATCCTCGAGGGCCTGCAGCGCATGCTGGGCGCCGAGGCCGCCGGTCCCGGGCAGGTCGACGAAGTGGTCGCCGGCGCGACCACCGCCGTGACCAACCTGGTGATCGAGCGCAAGGGCGCGCGCACTGGCCTGGTCGCGACGCGGGGCTTCGGCGACGTGATCGAGATCGGGCGCGAGCTGCGCTACGACATCTACGATCTCGCGGCCGCCTACCCGGAGCCGATCGTGCCGCGCGAGCTGCGCGCCGAGTTGGACGAACGCATCGACCACCGCGGCGCGGTGCTGAAGGCCCCGGACGACGCGGAGATCGAAGGCGTGGTGCGGCGGCTCGCGGCGGACGGCGCGCAGGCCATCGCGGTGTGCCTGCTGCACGGCTACCGCAACCCGGTCCACGAGGAGCGCGTGCGCGCCGTCGCGCGGCGCGTCGCCCCGGGCGTCGCGGTATCGCTGTCGTCGGAGGTGGTGGCCGAGATCCGCGAGTACGAACGCAGCGTGGCGACGGTGCTCAACGCGTACGCGATGCCGATGGTCGGCGGCTACCTCACGGCCATCGAGGAGGGCCTGCGCAACCTCGGCATCCGCGCGACGCTGCGCATCATGCAGTCCAACGGCGGCATCATCTCGCGGGAGTACGGCGAGCGCATGCCGATCCGCATGCTCGAGTCGGGTCCCGCCGCGGGCGCCATCGGCGCGTCGCTGCTGGCGCGGCGCATCGCCGCGCCGGACCTGCTCGCGTTCGACATGGGCGGCACCACGGCGAAGGCATGCCTGGTCTCCGGCGGCGAGCCGGAGATCACCACGGAGTTCGAGGCGGCGCGCGTGCGCCGCTTCAAGAAGGGCAGCGGCTTCCCGGTGCGCCTGCCGATCATCGACCTGATCGAGATCGGCGCCGGTGGCGGCAGCATCGCGGCGGTGGATCGCGCCGGCCTGCTGAAGGTCGGTCCGCGCAGCGCGGGTTCGGACCCGGGCCCTGCGTGCTACGGCCTCGGCGGGACGGAACCCACGGTGACTGACGCCGCGCTGCTGCTCGGCTACCTGGATCCCGTGGGCTCGCTCAGCGGCGCGGTGTCGCTGCGGCCGAATCTCGCCGCGGAGGCGATCGCCGCCCGCATCGCGGAGCCGCTCGGCATGAGCGTGATCGAGGCTGCAGGCGGGATCCACCGCATCGTCTGCGAGCACATGGCGGCAGCGGCCAAGATCCACGCCGCGGAGAAGGGCAAGGACATCCGCCGCTACACGCTGCTCGCCTTCGGCGGTGCAGGGCCGGTGCATGCGCGCGAGGTCGCACGCCGCATCGGCTGCCGGGAGATCCTGGTGCCGTCGAACGCGGGCGTGTTCTCGGCGGTCGGCCTGCTGGGGGCGCCGATGAAGGTCGATTTGGTGCGCACCTACTACGCGCGGCTGCAGGCGGTCGACTGGACGCAGGTCGAGGCGCTGTACGACGGCATGGTGCAGCGCCTGCGCGCGGAACTCGCGGTGGCAGGCGTTCCGGCGACGGCGATCAGGTACCGGCGCAGCGCCGACATGCGCTACGTCGGGCAGGGATTCGAGGTCAATGCGGCGCTGCCCGATGCGCTTCCCGCGGGAGCGGCGGCGGTCGTTGCGGACCGCTTCCACGAGGCCTACGAGCGCCAGTACGGCCATCGCCTCGCCAGCCAGCCGATCGAGGCGCTCAGCTGGCGGCTGGAGGCGATGGCGCAGGTCGACTGGCCGGAGGCGGCGTGGCGACCGGAGTCGCGCGAGCGCGGCGCCGCCTCCCGCATGCGACCGGCGTTCTTTCCGGACGCCGGCGGCTTCGTCGACACGCCGGTGATCGCCGAGAGCGAACTCGTGGATGGCGCGTGGCGCGAGGGACCCGCGCTCGTCGAGCAGGCTGGTTCCACTCTCGTCGCCGGGCCGCACGACCGGTTCGCGATGGATGACGAAGGCAACATCCGGCTGACGCTGGGGAGCGAAGCGCCATGAGCCCGATTGACCTCGAGATCTACTGGAACCGCCTGATCGCCATCGTCGACGAGGCGGGCGCCGCGCTGAAGCGCACCTCGTTCTCCACCGTGGTGCGCGAATCCAACGATTTCGCCGTCGTGCTGCTCGACGCGGACGGCGCCCTGGTCGCGCAGTCGAGCTGGAGCGTGCCCGGGTTCATCGGCACGGCACCGCTGTCGCTGCGCCGGATGCTCGAAGCCGTTCCCGCGGACCGGCTGGCGCCGGGGGACATCCTGTTCACCAACGACCCGTGGATCGGCACCGGGCACCTGCCGGATTCGACCATGGCGGCGCCGATCTTCCGCGACGGGCGCATCGTCGCGTTCGTGGTCGCGGTAGCGCACCTGTCCGACGTCGGCGGGCGCCAGTGGTCGGCTGACGCGGCCGAGGTCTTCGAGGAGGGGATCCGCTTCCCGGTGATCAAGCTGGTCGAGGCAGGCGAGATGAACACCCTGGCGATCGACCTGTTGCTGGCCAACGTGCGCCTGCCGGCGCAGGTGCAGGGCGACATCGATGCGCAGATCGTGGCGATCCACGTGGCCCAGCGGCGGCTGGACGAGATGCTGTCCGAGTACCGGTTGCCGGACATCCGTGGCATTGCCGAGGCGATCTACCGCACGTCGCAGGAGGCGGCGCTGCGCGAGATCCGGCAGATCCCTCCGGGTGAGTACCGCGGCACGGTCGAGGCGGACGGCTGGGGCGAGTCGATCCGGATTCTCGCGCGGGTCGTCGTCTCGGCGGATGGCATCGTCATCGACTACGCCGGCAGCTCGGCGCAGGTCGGGTTCGGCGTCAACGAGACCTACAACCACACGTACGCCTACACGATCTATCCCTTCAAGTGCATGCTCAGCCCGGAGATTCCCAACAACGAGGGCTTCACGCGACTGTTCGAGGTGCGCGCGCCGGAAGGCTCTATCGTGAACGCGAAACGCCCCGCCGCGGTCGGCGCGCGCCACCTGGTCGGGCATCTGTTGCAGGGTGCGGTGTTCGAGGCGCTGGCGCCGGTGCTGCCGGGGCGCGTCCAGGCCGACAGCGGCACGCCGATGTGGAGCGTATTGCTGCGCGGCGTCGACGCGGAGCACGACGAGTCCTTCTCGACCATCCTGTTCTTCAACGGCGGCATGGGCGCGATGCGTGACCGTGACGGCTTCGCCGCCACGAGCTTTCCCGGCAACATCTCCAACACGCCTATCGAGGTGGCAGAGAACCTCGCGCCGATCCTGTTCACGGCGAAACGACTTGACGAAGGTTCGGGCGGCCAGGGTGCGCATCGCGGCGGGCGCGGCCAGGTCGTTGCATTCGCATCCCGCTGGCCCGGCCGCATCCGCGTGTCGTTGCTCACCGAGCGCGTGCAGTTGCCGGCGCGCGGATTGCTCGGCGGCAGGCCGGGCCGGCCGGGACACGTGCATCTCAACGGCCGGCCGGTGGAGCACCCCAAGGGCATGGTCGACCTGGCGGAGCGGGACGTGCTGGAAGTGGGTCTGCCCGGAGGCGGCGGATTCGGCATCCCGGACTGAATCCGCGTCCGGGCCAGCGGTCTTGCCTTGTCCGCTACCTCCAAGGCCGTCGTCAGATCCCCGCGCCGGGGGCGTTGCAGAGCAGGGCGCCGCTCGCGTGCACGCGGGCGGACCAGCCCGGCGGCAGCACCGAGGTCCCGCCCGCTTCCTCGATGATCGCCGGTCCGTCGAACGCGAGGCCGGCGGGCATCGCGTCGCGCAGGTACACCGGGCAGTCGACCCAGTCGGAGAACCAGACGCTGCGTTGCTCCAGCAGTGCGTCGCGTGTGGTGTCCGGTTTGAACTGCAATTGCGGCTTGTCGACGAGGCCGAGCGAGACCAGCCGCACGTTCACGATCTCGACATCGTTGGCGTCGGTCGAGTAGCCGAAGGTCTCGCGGTGCCGCGCATCGAACGCCTCACGGACCGGTGTCCAGTCGGCGTGCGCCGGGTCCCAGGGGATCGGCAGCGTGAACGATTGTCCGACATATCGGATGTCGAGGGTGAAGTCGTGGCGTTGCCGTCCCGATCCCATGCCATCGGCCTGCAGCAGGCGCGCCGCCTCGCTGCGCATTGCGTCGGCGCGCGCCTTGAGATCCGCGGGGCGCAGCGCGCCCAGCCGGCCACCCCAGACTGCGACCGTGTCGCGCCGCAGGTCGGCGAGCATCTGGCCAAGCGCGCAGAGATGCCCCGGCAGCCGCGGAATCATCACCTGCGGGATGGCGAGTTCCTCGGCGACCTGGAACACGTGCATCGGTCCCGCACCACCGAATCCCACGAGGGCGAAGTCGCGGGGATCGAAACCGCGGTGCACCGAGACTTCGCGCACCGCGCCGGCCATCTTCGCCACGGCGATGCGCAGTGCACCGTCGGCGAGCGCGACGAGGTCCTGCGTGCCCATCGCTTCGGCGACGCGCCGGAAGGCGGCTTCGGCGAGGCCGCGGTCGAGCATCAGCCCGCCGGCGAGCGGGCGCGACACCGGCAGGCGCCCGAGCAGCAGGTTGGCGTCCGAGAGGGTCGGCTCGGTGCCGCCGCGGCTGTAGCACGCGGGTCCCGGCAGCGCGCCCGCGCTGCGCGGCCCGATCTGCAGCGTGCCGTCCGGGCCGAGCCAGACCACCGATCCGCCGCCCGCGCCGATGGCGTGGATGTCGAGTTGCGGCATCTGCAGCGGGTAGGCGTCGATCTGGTTGTCGAACGACATGCGCGGCGCGAGTCCGTGGACCAGCGAGACGTCGGTGCTGGTGCCGCCCATGTCGAAGGTGATGATGTCGCGCAGCCCCGCCATTTCGGCGACGCGGATCGCACCGCTCACGCCGCCGACCGGGCCGGACAGGAACGTGCCGGCGACGCGGCCGGCCGCTTCGGCCAGTGTCATCGCGCCGCCGTTGGAGCCCATGATGTTCACGGGCGCCGCCACGCCGCGTTCGCGCAGTGCGGCCGCCAGCGTATCGAGATAGCCGGCCATCAGCGGCGTGAGGTACGCGTTCAGCACGCAGGTCGAGGTGCGCTCGAACTCCCCGCGCTCGCGCGCGAGCGCGGCGGACTGCGAGACTGGGACGCCGGGCAACAGCCGGCGCAGCGCTTCCGCGGCTGCGCGCTCGTTCGCCTCGTTGACGTAGCTGTTGACGAATGCGACGGCGACGGCCTGGACACCGGCGGCACGGAACGCGCCCGCCATTGCCTCGAGTTCCTCGGGCGCGACCTCGCGCTCAACGCCGCCATCGGCCAGCGTGCGTTCGCCGGTTTCCAGGCGCAGCGGCCGCGGCACCACCGGCGCGATGCGCTGGAAGGCGGTGTGGAACAGCCCGCCGGTGAGGCGGCGCGCCTTGCCGATCTCGAGCACGTCGCGAAACCCGCGCGTCGTCACGAGCCCCGTCACGGCGCCCTTGCGCTCCAGCAGCGCGTTGGTGGCGATGGTAGTGCCGTGCACGAACGCGCGGATCGAGCCGGGTGCGATGCCCAGCGCGGCGAGCGCGTCCATCACGCCGATCCACTGCGCCTGCGGCAGCGACGGCACCTTGGCCGAGCCCATCGCGCCGGTGGCCGGATCGTAGGCGAGCACGTCAGTGAACGTGCCGCCGACGTCGATGCCGACGAGTACACCACTCATGCGAGCTCCACTGGCACGACGCGCACCTCGACGCGGCTGCCGGGCGCCGCGCCGAGCACGGCGAGCCCGCCGCGGCCGAGCGCGACGTCGGACGCGTCTTCGCCGATGGACGCCCATCCGCGGAGGGACGCGGCGCTGCCGGCGGAGGCGAGTTCGATGAGCGCGCCTTCAGTGGCGCCGATCGACTCGGCGACCTTGCGCGGTAGCGTCAGGCGGCGCCGCGTGCCGTCGAACGCGTCGCTCGCCGCTTCGCGCAACGTCACGACGGCCCGGGCCGCCTGCAGACGGGCGCGCTCGCGGATCGTTCCGGCATCGTCCAACGCGCCGGCGGCGTCCATCGACACGCCATACCGGCGGCGCGCCTGCTCGGCCGACAGGAAGCCGTTCGTCACGTCCTGGCGTACCCGCGAGGGGTCGCGCGTGAGCGGATCGCCGAAGCCGCCGCCCCCCGACGTCTCGACGCGCACCAGGTCGCCGCGCTGCAGCGGGAAGCCGCCGACCTTGCCGGGGATCGGAGATGGCTGGACGAGCTCGCCCGCGCGCACGACGATGAAGCGGTTGGCGGAGCCGCCGTGCCCTGCGGCGACGCCGTAGGGCGGGATGATGTTCTTGTCCGCGAGCACCGAAAGGCTGGCACCGTCACCAAGCACTTGGAACTCGCGTACGATTCCGCAGCCGCCGCGGAATTGCCCGTCGCCGCAGGAACCTTCGCGGATGCCGTAGCGCTCGACGCGGATCGGGCACTGCGCCTCGATCATCTCCGCCGATTGCACCGCGTTGAAATCGCCCTCGAGGAAGGTTCGGATGCCATGTCCGCCATCGGCATCGCGAGTCGCTCCAGTGCCCGCCGCAGGATACTCGTAGAGCAGGAACAGATCACCGCGGCCCGGTTTCGGCCCGGAGATGTAGATGTGATTTGCGCCTCCCTTGAGGTCGCCGACCATGCCCTCGGGCAGCGCCTGGCCGAGCGCGGAAGCCATCAATCCCGCGAGGATCGCGCGGCACTCGGTCATACCGCCGCAGGGTGCGGGCAGCGTGGCGTTGAGGAAACTTCCCGGCGGGTTGCGGATCTCGATCGGATTGAACGAACCGTGGTTTACCGGGGTGTCCGGATCGAGGTACGACTTGAGCACCGTCGCGACGGCGTTGAGGGCCATTGCGGGCCCCACGTTGATCGGTCCCATGGTCTGCGGCGAGCTGCCGCTGAAATCGGCGACGATGCATTCGCCGGCGACAGTGAGTTTCAGCCGCGCGAGCAACGGCTCGGGCGAGTGGCCGTCGCTGTCCATGTAGCCTTCGGCGAAGTACTCGCCGTCGGGGATCGCCGCGATCCGGCGCCGCATCACGGTCTCGGCGCGGGCGATCAGCTCCTCGACCGACGTCAGAAGCGATTCTCCGCCGAAGCGTCGGAACAGCCGGGCGAGGTGCTCGGCCGCCTTGCGCGAGGTGCCGAGCATGGTGCTGAAGTCGCCTCGCCGCTCGTGCTCTATGCGCATGTTGGCGAACAGCAGCTCGAGGAACGCGTGGTTTATCCGGCCGCGTTCGCAGATGCGCGTCGGCAGGATGCGGATGCCTTCCTGGTAAATCTCGCGCACGCGACCCGAGAGGCTTCCGGGCGTCATGCCGCCGACGTCCCCCCAGTGGCAGCGGACGGCCGCGAACATCGCCAGCCGCGCCTCGAGGAACACGGGGTAGAGCATCAGCACGTCGTTCAGGTGCGTGCCCCCTGTGTAGGGATCGTTGTGCAGGAACACGTCGCCGTCATGGATATCACCGGGAAACGCCGCGAGGATCTCGCGCGCCGAGTAGGGCACGGCGAAGATGTGCAGCGGATTGTCGCCGTCGCCCTGGGCGATCAGCCGGCCATCGGCCGTCAGCAGCGCGCAGGAGAAGTCGTGCCCCTCGTAGATGATCGACGAGTACGAACTGCGGATCACGTTCGCCCGCATCTCGCTCACCACCGCGAGGAGCGACTCGCGGACCAGTTCGAGGAGGCCGAACCCAGACGCGCCCGGCGCCACGACTCCGCTCAGAGGAGTTCCACCTTCTTCGCTGCGACGAGGTCCTCGACCGCGCCGCGGAACGCGGCGAGCGTCGGCTCGATGTCGGAATCCGTATGGGCGAGCGAGGTCACCCCACCGGTGTAGGACATGAAGTCGACGCCGCGCTTGCGCAAACCGTTGGTGTAGACGTCGAGTGCGTCGCGCTTCATGGCGCGCAGCGCGTCGGGCGAAACCCTGTGCACGTCGCCTTTCCTCGCGCCCTTGCCGAAGTAGACGTGGAAGGTCGACGCATCGCCATAGGCCTGCGCGTCCACCTCCAGCCGGTCGAGCACCTTCTGCATGCCCTCGCGCAGCTTCGCCGCGATGTGGTTCGCCTGTCGGTGCGGCTCGCCGGTGCGAATGAGCTTGAGGCCGGCTACCGCCGCGGCCGCGACGATCGGCGCCGCGTTGAACGTGCCGCGGTGGATGATCGCGGGCTTCAGGCCGTCGACCTCCATGCGCGGGTCGAGGAGCCGCATGATGTGCTCGCGGCCGCCCAGCGCGCCGCCGGGCATGCCGCCCGCGACGATCTTCGCCATCGTCGTGAGGTCGGGCGTGATGCCGAGGAGCGCCTGCTTGCCTCCCGGGCTCCAGCGGAACCCGGTGATCACCTCGTCGAAGATGAGCACGCACTCGTACCGGTCGGCAAGCGCTCGCAGCGCGTGCAGGAACTCGTCGCGCACCGGTATGCATCCCCAGTTCGCGCCCGACACTTCGACGATGATCGCTCCGATCTGACGGTCGGCCTTCAACGCGTCCTCGACTCTCGCCTCGTCGGTCGGGCAAACCACCATCGTGTCCTTCAACACCTCGGGCACGCCGAGCGACGGGATGCGGTCGAACGGCGCCTTCATGCCCTGCAACACATAGTCGTGCCAGCCGTGGAAATGGCCCTCGAACCGAAGCACCTTCGGGCGCCGCGAATGGGCGCGCGCGACGCGCAGCGCGAGGAGCGTCGCTTCGGTGCCCGAGCCCACGAAACGGACACGCTCGGCGGAGGGAACCAGCTCCTGCACCAGCTCGGCCCATGCCACCTCGAGCGGGTGCACCGTAGCGAAGAAGGTGCCCTCGGCGGCATGCGCCTGCAGCGCCGCGACGACGTCCGGATGCGAGTGGCCGAGCATCATCGCCGCGCTGCCCATCGCGTAGTCGATGTATTCACGACCCTCAACGTCCCATTTGTGCGCGCCCTGTGCGCGGTGGAAATAGGTCGGGTGCGGCGGCAGGAAGCGCGTGTCGTGCGACACGCCGCCCGCCAGTGACTTCTGCGCGCGTTCCCAGAGATCGGCGGATGTCAGTCCCGCCACGTCCACGTTCTTCGCCATGCAAGCCTCCTCCGAACGGGCGCAATCGAATGCACCGCGCATTGTCGACATTCTTACATCACACTGCCATACTTCCCAGCTTGTCGCAACGAGGGGAATCGCAGGCGATGGATCTCGAATTGAAGGGCCGCGTGGCCGTGGTGACGGGGGCGAGCGCCGGGATCGGGCGGGGTACGGCGAAAGTTCTGGCGCGCGAAGGGGCGACAGTGGTCATCGTTGCGCGGCGCGAGCCGTTGCTCGGTTCCCTTGCCGACGAGATCGCGGCCGAGGGCCTGCCGCGGCCGGTCATCGTCGCAGGTGACCTGCAGGACCGGCCGCAGGTCGCCTCCATCGCCTCGAGGACGCTGGCCGGGACCGGGCACGTGGACATCCTGGTCAACAATGCCGGGGGCTCGCGCATGCTGGCCGTCGACGCCTCTGACGAGCAGTGGGACGAGGCTTTCTCGCTCAACTTCGATTCGGTGCGTCGCCTGACCCAGGCGTTCCTGCCGTCGATGCGTGGCCGGCGCTGGGGCCGCATCGTCAACATCACCGGATCGCTCGAGCCGCGCACGGTCAATGGCGCGAACGCCGCGAAAGCGGCGGTGCACGCTTGGGCGAAAGGGCTCGCCTGCGATGTCGCGGCGGAGGGGATAACGGTGAATTGCCTGATGCCGGGGCGGATCCACAGCGAGCAGATCGACCGGCGGCTGCATCCCACGCCCGAGAGTCGCGATGCGTTCATCCGGGCCAACATTCCGGCCGGCTACTTCGGCGAGCCCGAGGACATGGCGAGCATGATCGCTTTCTTCTGTTCGCCGAAGGCGCGTTACGTCACCGGCCAGCGTCTCTATGTCGACGGCGGCCTGCACCGCTCCATCTAGGCGGGGTCGCGCGCGGTAGCCGTGGCCCCCGCGGCGCGCGCGGTGACACCCAGGGCAACGACGACCAGCGCGATGCCCCCCCATTCGAGGGCGCTCGGCCGCTCGCCGAGCTCGATCACGCCCGAAACCACGGCGACGGCCGGCACTGCCAGCGTGCCGAGGCTAGCGACGCCAGAGTCGAGGCGCTGCAGCACCCAGAACCACGCGAACCATGACAGCGCGCTGACGATCACGACGTTGAACGCCACGGCGAAGACGACATAGGGCGTCCACGCCCACGGCCGCGTCGAGAACGGCATCGAGAGCGCCGCGAGCGCGATGCCGCCGGCGAGGAGCTGCCAGGCATTCAGCGCGAGGGGGTCGATCGAATCGCGCGATTGCAGGCGTTTGGAGATCACGTTCGCCGCGGCCCAGGTGAATCCTGAGGCAAGCGCAAGCAGGTCCGGCAGCCGCAGCCGCGCTTCCAGGTTGGTGAGCAGGGTGAAACCCGCGAGCGCGATGCCGATCGCGAGCCACTGCAGGCCGCGGGGACGCTCGCCGAGCACGGGCCATGCCATCAGCACGACGAAGAACGGCATCGAGAACGACAGCACCGCAACCTTGCCTGCGGCGCCCGCCTTCAGCGCAAACATCATCAGCGCAAACGTCATGCCGCTCAGCAGCAGCCCGATCGCGGCCACCTGCGTGTGGTGCCCGATGGCGATTGGCCGGCCGCGAAGCCGCAGTACGGCGAACAGGCAGCCGGCAGCCAGGATGAAGCGCCAGGCGAGGAAATCGAACTCGTCCACCGCCTGCCCGGCGCGCTTCATGACCACCCAGTTGTAACCCCAGACGAGCGCGATGAGGGTGAGCGCGGCGACCGCCAGCGGGGCGGAACGCCCGCGCGCGATCAATGGCGACGCCGTGCGGTGGGCCGGCGCTCGTCTCCGCGCTCGACGCGTGCGCGGCGGTCAAGCTCGGCAAGGCCGGCGGCGAGGTTCTGCATCGACAGCCGGCGATGCAGCGACTCGGCCGCGTCACCGTCGCGGGCGACGAGCGCGCTCACCAGCTTCTGCCAGTTGCCGAGCGACTGCCGGCGCCGCGTCGGTGTCGACAGGCCGAGGCGTGCATAGCGGCCGATGCGATGCGCGAACGAGGTCATGTAGTCGAGGAGCTGCCGGTTGCCGCAGGCGCGGGCGAGGACCGCGACCATCTCTGCGCTCGCGTGCGCGTAGGCCGTGGCGTCGTGTCGTGCGCCCTGCAGCGTGCGCAGGCCCGCGAAGATCGCGCGCTCGACTTCCGGGGTGCACGACAACGCCACGCGGCGCGACACCAGGCCGAGCAGCACGGCGCGGATCTCGAAGAGCTCTTCCAGCTCCGTGCGCGAAAGTTGCGTCACTTGCGCGCCGCGCTGCGGCACGATCGACACCAGGCCGCGGTTCTCGAGGATGCGCAGCGCCTCGCGAAGGGTTGCGCGGCTGACGCGGAAGGTCGCAGCGAGATTGACTTCCTTCAGTCGCTCGCCGGGGCGGAGGGTCTCGTCGACGATGGCACCGCCGATGCGCTCGGCGATCTGCAGCGGCAGCGTCGGCGTCAGCGGGTCGGTGAGCGGCCGGAGGTCCATGCGGCGATTCTAACGGGCGAACCGGACTTTGCCCGGATGTCGACATTATGGCAGCATGCGCCCACACGACGCGGAGGACACGAAGATGGCGAGCATGATGGGTGGCAAGGTGGTGGTGGAGTCGTTGCGGGCGGAGGGCGTGAAGCACGTCTTCGGGCTGATCGGTTCGGCGGGAATGGAGATCTTCGACGCGCTTTACGACGCGAAGGACATCCGTTTCATCGGCGTGCGCGACGAGCGCACCGGCACGCACATGGCCGACGGCTATGCAAGGGCATCCGGCGGCGCGGGCGTGATCATCGCCGGGCAGAATGGCCCGGGCGCCACGAACCTCGTCACCGGCCTGGCGCAGGCGAACGCCGCGTATTCGCCGGTAATCGCTCTGGCCGGATCGCTGTCCACGGCGCACGTCTACCGCGATGCGTTCCAGGAAGTGGATCAGATGTCGCTCTTCAAGCCGATCACGAAGCGCACGATGATGGCGACGCAGGCCGCGCGCATTCCGGAGATGATGCGCGAGGCGTTCCGCACGGCGCTCACGCCGCGGCGTGGGCCCGTCGCGCTCAACCTGCCGCGCGACCTGCTCGCCGAGAGCATCGAGGTCGACGAGATCCCCGGGCCGTCCGGGCGGGAGGCGATGGGGCGCGCGGCCGGCGACCCCGAGCTGATCGAACGCGCGGCGAAGCTGCTCGCCAGCGCGAAGCGGCCGTTGATCATCGCCGGCGGCGGCATCAAGAACGGCCGCTCGCACGGCGAGCTGATGCCGCTCGCCGAACTTCTGCACGCACCAGTGGCGGCGTCGCCGGGGCATGGCGACGCCGTGCCGTGCACGCATCCGCTGTACGCCGGGCAGGTCGGCCCGCGCGGCAACGCCGTCGCATCGGCGATGGCCCGCGAAGCCGATGTCATCCTCGCCATCGGTACGCGCCTTGGGTTCAACACCACGTTCTACTCGTGGGACAACCTCAGCCGTACCGCGCACATCATCCAGGTCGACATCGAGCCTACCGCGGTCGGCCGCTTCTTCCCGGTCGAGATCGGCATCGAGGGCGATGCGGGCCGCGTGGCGGCCGCGTTGGCGAAGGCGCTAGCCGGACACAAGGCCGGCGACGCGGTGGCGTGGGCGACGGACTTCCGCGCCAAGCGCGCGGCGCTGCTCGCCGAGCGCGACGCCGCCGCCGCGACCTCGGGCGGGCCGATACAGCCGGCGTCGCTGTACCGCGCGCTGCGTGGCGTGCTTCCTGCGGACACCATGTTCACCATGGACGCCGGCACTCTGTGCCTGCAGGCGACGGACCAGATGCTGTACCGGCAACCGCCGGCGCTGTTCACGCCGCTCGATTTCGGGCTCGTCGGCTTCTCGTATGGCGCTTCGCTCGGCGTGAAACTGGCGTGCCCGGATCGAACGGTGGTCTGCATGATGGGCGACGGCGGCTTCGGCATGACGCTGTCCGAGCTGGGCACCGCGGTGTCGCACGGCATCAACGTGGTGGCGATCGTGATGAACAACGGCTGCTGGGGCGCCGAGAAGGCCTACCAGCGCGACTTCTTCGGCGGGCGCTACCTCGGCGCCGACGTACCGAACCCGCCGTACGACAAGCTCGCCGAACTCTACGGCGCGCGCGGTTTCCGTGCCGACCGCGTCGAACAGGTCGAGGGTGCGGTGGGCGCCGCGCTGGCCTGCGGCAAGCCCGCGGTGGTCGAGATCATGGTCGATCCGAACGCGCTCTACAGCTTCCGGCGAGATTCCTTCAAGCACCGGGACAAGTCCGCGAAGTGAGCGACGCCGCCTTCGACGATGCGGGGAACGGCGCGGCCTGGGACTACGTCATCGTGGGCGCAGGCTCGGCGGGCAGCGCGCTCGCCAGCAGGCTGAGCGAGGACGGCCGCCACCGCGTGCTGCTGCTCGAGGCAGGCGGCGAGGACAGCAGCATCTGGATCCACATCCCGCTCGGCGTGGGCAAGCTCCTTACCAACCCGCGCTACGCCTGGCCGTTCTCCACCGAACCCCAGGACTGCATGAAGGGACAGCCCATCTACTGGCCCCGCGGCAAGGTCCTCGGCGGATCGAGCGCGTTGAACGGCATGGCCTACGTCTGGGGCGACCCCAGGGAGTTCGATCGCTGGCGCGCCGAGGGGTGCACCGGCTGGGGCTTCGACGAAGTCGCGCCGTATTTCCGGCGCATGGAGTCGAATCCGTATTCCCGTCATCCGGGCCGCGGGCGCGAGGGGCCGTTGTGCGTGACCGACCGCGCTGCGCGCGACCGCGACCCGCTGTCCGACGGCTTCGTCTCCGCCTGCATCGAGGAGGGCATCCCGGAGACGCCGGACTACAACGTCGTCTCCTACGAGGGCGTTCGCTACCTGGAGCAGTCTGCGTACCGGGGACGACGCTGGAGCACGGCCATGGCCTACCTCAGGCCGGCCCGCAGGCGCGCCAACCTCGTGATCGAGACCGGCGCGCATGCCTGCCGCGTGCTGTTCGAAGCCAGGCGGGCGGCCGGCGTGGAGTACCTGAAGGACGGTGTCAAGCAGGTCGCCCGCGCGCGGCGCGAGGTGCTGTTGAGCGCCGGGGCGATCCAGTCGCCCCAGCTGCTGGAGCTTTCGGGCATCGGCGATGGCGAACTGCTGCAGCGGTGCGGCATCCCGGTGGTCGCAGACCTTCCCGCGGTCGGCGAGAACATGATCGACCACCTTCAGGTGCGCTGCACGTACGAGACCACGCTGCCGATCACCATCAACGACATCATGCACAGCTTCTGGCGCCGAATGGGAGTGGGGCTTCAGTACTTGACGACGCGCCGGGGCCTGATGGCGGGAACCTCGTCTACGGCCCATGCGATCGCGCGCAGCAGCCCGTCCCTCCGCGAGCCCGACGTGATGATCCGCATCTATCACATCAGCGGCAAGGACCGCTATTCGCGCTCGCCAGAGGGCGGCATCGACAAGTACCCGGGGTTCTCGATCGGGGGATTCAAGCTCCACCCGGAGGCGCGTGGCACCTGCCACATCCAGTCCGCCGACCCGCTGGCTCACCCACGCATCCAGCCGAACTATCTGTCGCGCGAGGAAGACCGAGCATCGGCGCTCGCACTACTGCGACTGGTCCGCCGCATCGCCGCGCAGCCTTCCCTGAGCCCGCTGGTCGTGGCGGAGCACCGCCCGGGGCCGGCGGTCGATGACGACACCGGGTTGCTGGACTACATCCGAGAAACCGGGCAGACCTCCTGGCACACGGTCGGCACCTGCCGGATGGGCACTGGTGCAGACGCTGTAGTTGACCCGAGGCTGCGCGTGAAGGGAGTCGAGGCGCTGCGCGTGGTCGACGTCTCGGTAATGCCGTCCATCGCTTCCTCGAACACCAATGCGCCGGCAATCATGATCGGAGAGAAGGCCGCCGACATGGTCCTGGAGGACGCGAGATGAGGAAAAGGAAGGCCGTCCGCCGGCCGGCGACGCCAATCACCGACGCCCAGCGAAAGTCGTCAGACTGGAACCCCCTGTGGGCGACCTTCGCCGAATGGGACCCGGCGTTCCTGGAGGCCTACCTGCAGCTGCGCAACGTGCCGATCCGCAATGGTCCGCTGCCGCCCAAGGTGAAGGAACTGATCCTGGTAGCCATCAACGCGGCGACCACGCACCTGTACGCGCCGGGGGTGCGGCGGCATATCCGTAATGCGCTGCAGCATGGCGCGACTCGGGGGGAGATCCTGGAAGCCATCGAACTGACCACGGTACTCGGAATTCACTCCAGCAATCTCGCCATCCCGATCCTCGCCGAGGAGCTGGAGGCGCACCGGCCGAAGCTGCGCGCAAAACGGGGGCTTGGAAAGATATAGATGTTTGCATATGATCCCTGCCGGGACATGAGGAGGGGCAGGCCATGAGGGCCATCACGCAGGACATCGCCGCGCGCGTTGTCGACACGCGGCTCGAAGGAATCCCGGCCGAGGTCGCGTCGTACAGCAAGACGCTGGCGATGAGCGCACTGGGCGCAATGGTGTCGGGGCCGAAGTGCTTTGGCTCGGACATCGTCACCCGCTACGTGCAGCGCGCGGGCGGCGCGGCGGAGGCGTCGGTGTGCGGACTGAAGGAGCCCACCAGCGTCGAGGCGGCCGCGCTCGCCAACGCCACCTACGCGCACGCCACGGAGTACGAGGACGACAGCTTCCCCGAGGCGGTGTCGAGCTACACGCTGTTCCCGGCGATCTTCGCGCTCGGCGAGCACCTGAAGTCCGATGGTCCCGCCGCGATCGAGGCTTTCGTCGCTGGCTACGAGGCGCAGGCGCGCATCGGCTTGGCCTGCCGCGAGGCGCGGCGCCTCGGTTACATGGTGCTCTCGCTTGCGGGTGCGATCGGTTGCGCGGTCTCCGGTGCGAAACTGCTGCGGCTGGACCAGCGCAGCACGGTCAACGCGATCAGCATCGCCGCTTCACAGGGCATGGGTCTGGGGCTGCAGACCGGATCGATGGCGCACATCGTCGAGATGGGATTCGCGGCGCGCAACGGACTGACTGCGGCGCTCCTCGCGGCCGACGGTTTCACGGGGCAGCCGGACGTACTCGAGGCACCCCGCGGATTGCTCAATCTCATCACCGCGGGCAAGGTCGAGGACCCGGAACGCATCATCGTCGCCGAGTGGGGCCGCCACTATCGCGTGCTGGAGGTTGGCATCAAGCAGTACCCGTGCTGCTATCACCTGCAGCGCATCATCGAATCCACGGTTGAGTTGCGCGACGACGGGACGATCACCGCGGACAACCTCAAGGAAGTGCAGGTCGAGGTGAACGCGTTCTTCCCGACGGTGGTGCAGCACCCCGAGCCGCATGACGAGATCGAGGCGCAGTTCAGCCTGCCGCACGCGGTTGCCGCCTCGCTGCTCGAGCCGCGCGTGCTGCCGTCCAGCTTCACGCGGGAGAAGATCAACTCCGCCGCGTTCCAGGCCGTGCGCCGCAAGGTCCGGATGGTGGTGCGGGAGGACTGGGGCTGGACGCCCACCGGCTGGACGCCTCGCATCGCGTACCGGCTGAACGACGGCCGCGAGATCGTGCGCGAACCCAAGCGCTCGCTCGGCCAGCCGCCGGAGCTGCTCAGCTTCGACGCGTGCGTGCCCAAGTACCGCGGCTGCGTGGACAGCCTCGTGCCGGCGAAGGGCGTCGAGCGCTCGATCGATCTGCTGCGCAACCTCGAAACCTGCACGGATGTCGGCGAGATCATGCGCGCCGCCTCCTGGTAACGCCTCGCTGCCGGGAAACCATGTCGAACCGCACCCCATTCAGCCATGACGACGTCGAGCAGATCCTGAAGGTGGTCGATCGCCTCAACGACGTCGAAGTCACGCTCGAGACCGGCGACCTGAAGCTGCACGTGCGCAAGGGCGCCGCCGCAGGTGCGCCAACGCCGGCGCCGCGCCCGGCGTCGGCTGCCGCGGCAATCCCGGCCGCCGCCGCGCCAAAGGGCGCCGCGCGCCGGCCCCAGGCCGATGCTGCCCGCATCCCGGAAGGCGCGATCGCCATCCGCGCGCCGATGCTTGGCACGTTCTATCGCGCACCCTCGCCGGCGGATGCGCCGTTCGTCGAGGCGGGGCGGCATGTCGCCGCCGGGGCGCCGGTCTGCATCATCGAGGTGATGAAGCTGTTCAATACTGTCAACGCCGCGATCGGCGGGACCATTGTCGAGGTGGTGGCAGAGAACGGCGCGATGGTCGAATACAACCAGTTGCTCTTCGTGTTGCAGCCCGACGCATGAGTGCGACGCCCGCCGCCGGCCGCGCGGTCGGGATCATCGACACGACCCTGCGCGACGGGCAACAGTGCCTGTGGGCCACGCGCATGACCACGGCGATGATGACGCCGATCGCCGCGGCGATGGAGGAGGCCGGATTCGCGATGATCGACTTCATGGCGCCGGTGTCGTTCGACGTCTGCGTGCGCTACCTGAAGGAAGATCCCTGGGAAAAGGCGCGCCACTTCAGGAAGGTCTTCCGCAACACGCCGTTGCGGGGGTATTGCCGCAGCAAGAGCCTCGTCGGCTTCAGCATGGTTCCCGACGACATCGTCGAGATGTGGATCGACTGCCTGCACGCGAACGGCTTCGGCGTGGTGGGCACGCTCGACGCGCTGTTCGATGTCGACAATATGCTGGTCAGCATCCGGCGCGCCAAGGCCCTCGGCATGTATTCGGTGGGAGCGCTGGTGTTCTGCGAGAGTCCGGTGCACACCGACGAGGTCTATGCGCGCACGGCGAAGGCGCTGGTCGAGCGCGGCAACGTCGACGCCATCATGCTGAAGGACTCCGGCGCGCTGCTGACGGTGGACCGCATCCGCACCATTGTCCCCGCGCTCAAGGCAGTGATGGGCGGGCGGCCGCTGGAGCTGCACAGCCACTGCAATACGGGCCTCGCGCCGCTGGTCTACATGGAGGCGGCGAAGCTTGGCGTAGAGCAACTGCACACCTCGATCGCGCCGCTCGCCAGTGGACCGGCGCAGCCGGCCACGCAGCTGATGATGCGCAACCTCGAGGCTGGAGGGTTCCGCACGCGGGTGGACCGTGCGAAGGTCGATTTCGTATCGGGATACCTCGAGGAGCTGGCCGCGCGCGAGGGCTTCCCGTCGGGCGCGGCGATGGACTACGATGCCTTCCACTACCAGCACCAGATGCCCGGCGGCATGATGGCCAATTGGCGCTACCAGCTGTCGACGCAGGGCCTCGAGCACCGCTTCGACGAGATCCTGCACGAGATCGTGCGCATCCGTGCCGAGCTCGGCTGGCCCATCATGGTGACGCCGTTCTCGCAGATCATCGGCGTGCAGGCGATGCTCAACGTCGTCGGCGGCGAGCGCTACCGCGCCGTTCCCGACGAGGTGAAGATGTACGCGCTGGGGCACTTCGGCAGGCTGCTCGCGCCGGTGGACCCGCAGGTGCTCGACCGCATCGTCGAGAACGGCTCGACGAAGATTCCGCTGGCGCCGCAGCCGCTTCCTCCCGGGGTGCCGGGCCTGCGCGCCACCTATCCGGATGCCGACGACGACGAGCGCCTGCTGCGCTACATGTTTCCCGGCAACGAGGTCGACGCGATGCGCGCCGCCGGGCCGCTCAAGGTCTCGGTTCCGGCGGGGAGTCCGGTGGCGCGGCTCGTCGAGGCGCTCGCGGCCCGCCCGGACGTGCGGTACCTCGAAGTCAGCAAGAAGGGTGCACGCTTCGCGTATTCGCGGAGCGCGATGGCGGCAGCAACGTGAGGCGCGCACGATGCGCGTGGGATGGCCCGGTTTCTCTACAGGAGGAGTGATCATGAAACGCAGGAATGCGATGCTGAAGGCGGTACTGGCAGTGGCGGCGGCGTTTTCCGTTGCTTCCGCGACTCAGGTGTTCGCGCAGGCGACGACGCTGAAGCTGGCGCACGGCGCGACGCCGGCGCAGGCGATCGGCAAGGGCATGCTCCGCTTCGCGGAGCTGGTGGGCACGAAGTCCGGCGGCTCGGTGAAGGTCGAGACCCATCTCTCGGGGTCGCTCTACAACGAGCGCACGGCCCTCGAGGCGGTGGTCAACGGCTCGATCGACTTCGGCGGCGCTTCGAACGCCAACTGGGGTGCGTTCACCAACACGCTGCTGTTCATGGACCTGCCCTACGTGTTCAACGACGAGGCGTCGTTCCGCAGGGTCATGCAGGGCGCGGTCGGTAACGAGATCAAGGCGCGCTTCGAGAAGGACGGTTTCAAGCTGCTGATGGTGATGGACAACGCCGGCTTCCGCGATGTCGTCAACACCAAGCGCCCGGTCAAGGTGCCGGCGGACATCAAGGGATTGAAGATGCGCACTACCGCATCGCCGGTCGAGATCGCGATGATGCGCAACTGGGGCGCGGTCACCACCGCTATCGACTGGGGCGAGGTCTACAACGCACTCGGCCAGGGCGTGGTCGACGGCGAGTTCGTGCAGCCGGTGTGGCTCGCACACGCCAAGCACTACGAGGTGCTGAAGCACGCGACCGAGGTCAAGGCGGTGATCGGCATCAACACGCTGGCGATGCGCAAGGATCGCTTCGACAAACTCCCGGCGCCGGCGCAGAAGGCGATCCTCGACGCCGCCGCTGAGGCGAACGCGTACTCCAACAAGATCGATGCGGAGATGATCGAGGAGGGCCGCGCCATCGCGAAGAAACTCGGCGTGCAGACCTACACGCCGACCGCGGCGGAGATGAAGCTGTGGCAGTCGACCGGCCGAGCGATCTGGAAGGAATTCGACGCCAAGATCGACAAATCGCTGCTGAAGCTGGTTCTCGACGCACAAGCAAAGTAGGTGTCCGGGCCCACACCGGGAGGGGGCGACCCCTCCCGGTGCGGCCGGAGGAGGAGGCAATGCTGTCGAGTGACAAGCCTGTGAGCACGCGGGGACGCGCCTGGTTCGTGCTCGTCCGCATCCCGGAACTGATCCTGGCGGCGCTGGTTGCCGTGCTGGTGGTGTTCCTGACCATCGCGGTCGTGGTCCGCTACGTCTTCGACATCGGCATCGCGTGGTCGGACGAACTGGCGCGCATGCTTTTCGTGTGGGTCGTGTTCCTCGGTTTCGCGGTGGCGATCCGGCATCGCGGCAACATCGGCGTCGAACTGGTGCTCGACCGGCTGTCGCTGCCTAAGCGCCGCGTGCTGATCCTTTCGCAGGACCTCGCGGTCCTCGCGTTCTCGCTGTTCTTCACCTGGCAGGCCGTGATCACGGTGAAGTTCTCGCTGATGCAGCGGCTTCCCGTGCTGCAGATCACGATCGCGTGGCTGTACGCCGCGGTGTTCGCCGCGGGCGTGCTGATGATCATCTATTCCGTCGCCAACCTGGTCGACACCCTGCGCGGACGCACCACCAACGCACATGCCGACGCGATCGGCGCCGATGCGCTCCGGCACAGCGAATAGCGGTGCCCATCCATGACACTCACGATCCTCGTCGTTTCATTTGCACTGCTGGTCCTCTTCGGCATGCCGATCGCGTTCGCCATGGGCATCTCGTCGCTGATCACCGTCCTGTGGCAGGGAGGGCTTCCGCTCAACCTCATCGTGCACCGCACCGTGATGGGCGTGGACTCGTTCGTCCTGCTCGCCATCCCGCTGTTCATCTTCGCGGGCACGATCATGGAGCAGGGCGGAATCTCCGAGCGCCTGGTGCACTTCGCGCGCACGCTGTTCGGCCGCTTCCGGGGCGGGCTGCCGATGGGCGTGGTGGCCGGCACGATGTTGCAGTCGGGCGTCTCCGGTTCGACCGTCGCCGACGTCTCGGCGATGGCATCGATGACGCTGGGGCCGCTGGAGCGCGCCGGTTACCCGAAGCCCTACAGCCTGGCGGTGATCGGGTCCGCGTCGGCGTTCGCGATCCTGGTGCCGCCCTGCATACTGATGGTGATCGTCGCGGCCGTCGCCAACGTCTCGGTGATCGCGTTGTTCGCGGCCGGGCTGCTGCCGTCGCTCGTGATGGGGCTGCTGGTGATCGCCCTGATTCACGTTCAGGCCCGCCTGTACGACATGCCTCGCGACCGGGTCTATTCGTTCCGCGAGATCCTGTCCGGGATGAAAGACGCAATCCTCGCGCTCGGTATCCCGCTGTTCATCTTCACCGGGATCCGTTTCGGCGTCGCCACGGTGACGGAGATGGCGGCGCTGACGGTCGTCTATTCGCTGGTCGTCGGAGGATTGGTCTACCGCAAACTGAGCTGGCGGATGATCCTCGACGCGCTGGTGCAGTCGGCGATCGCCACCGGGATGATCACCATGCTGCTCGGCTTCGCGATGATCTTCGGCTACCTCATCGCCACGCAGGGCCTGCCGATGGCCTTCGCCAACTGGATGCGCGATGCGCAGGTGCCGGCCTGGGGCGTGCTGGTGATCTCGGCGCTGATCTTCGTCTTCATCGGCTCGGTGCTGGAGGGGGCACCAGCGGTGCTGATCTTCGTGCCGATCCTGCTGCCGCTGGTGCGGGCGCTGAACATCGACGTGGTGCACTGGCTGACGATCGTGGTACTCGCGTCGGGCATCGGGCTGTTCATCCCGCCGACCGGGATCGCCGTGCTCATGGCCTGCAGCATCGGCAAGATCAGGATGGAAGCGCTGTTGCGCCCGATGCTGCCATTCCTCGCCGTGATGTTCCTGGGGTTGCTCGTCCTGATCCTGTTCCCGTGGATCACGACAGTGGTGCCGAAGGCGCTCGAACTACCCTACTGAAGGGATGAAAGGACCGGTGATGGGCAAGATGCGTGGCGGCGACCTGATCGTCGAATACCTGGTGCGGGAGAAGGTGCCGTATCTCTTCGGCGTCTGCGGCCACGGCAACATCGGTTTCCTCGACGCGGCACTCGCCGCGCAGGACCGCATCAAGTCCGTGATGGTGCACCACGAGCAGACCGCGGGTTTCATGGCGGAAGCCTTCTACAAGGTCTCCCACCAACTGGTGGCGACCTACACGTCCTGCGGGCCGGGGTCCTGCAACCTGCCGGTGGCGCTGGCCAGCGCGATGATGGATTCGGCGGCGTATCTCGCGATCACCGGGAACATCCCCACCAGCCAGTTCAACCGCAACGCATTCCAGGAGAGCGGCAAGTTCTTCCAGGCCGATTTTCCGTCGGTGATCCGGCCTTACGTGAAGCGCAGCTTCCAGCCGACGCGCGTAGACATGCTGCCGCTCGCGCTGAAGCAGGCGTTCGGGCTGATGCGCTCCGGCCGGCCGGGGCCGGTGAACCTGGACGTACCCCTCAATCTCTTCGTCGAGGAGGGCGCGGTGACGGTGCCCGAGCCCGATGTCCCGGTTTCGCAGCGATCGCCGGGCGACCCGGCGGCGGTGCGCCGCGCGCTGGACCTGCTGTTGGGCGCCGCGCGCCCGGTGATCGTCGCCGGACAGGGCACGCTGCTTTCCGAGGCCTCCGGCGCGCTTCGCGCATTCGCAGAGCTGACCGGCATTCCGGTGGCGACGAGCCCCAACGGCAAGGGCGCCTTCGACGAGCGGCATGCGCTCGCGCTCGGCCCGGTCGGCCGCAACGGCGCGTATGCCGCGAACACGGCGACACGCGAGGCGGACGTGGTCCTCGCGCTGGGCATGAGCTTCGACGACCGCGCCTCCAGCGCCTGGATTCCCGGCTTCACGTTCTCCATCCCGCCGACCCGGCTTGTTCAGGTGGACATCGATTCGACGGAGATCGGCCGCAACTACCCCGCGGCGCTCGGTGTCATCGCCGACGTGCAGGCGTTCCTTGGCGCGCTCCTCGAACTGGCGAAGGCGAAGCCGGTGCGCCGGCCAGCCGAGGCGTGGCTGACGAAGCTGCGCGAATGCCGCAAGGCGTGGGACGACTACCATGCGCCGCTGTCGGCGAGCGACGCGACCCCGATCCGTCCCGAGCGGCTGGTGAAGGCGCTCGGCGACGTGCTGCCGCAGGACGCGATCGTGGCGGCCGATGTGGGCTCGCACCACAACTGGCTGGTGGAACTGCTGTCGGTAAGCAGGCCGCGGCACTTCCTGCAGTCGTGGGGCTTCGGTTCCATGGGTTTCGCCACCTCGGGCATCCTCGGCGCCAAGCTGGCCGCCCCGGATCGTCCGTGCGTTGCGGTGGCCGGCGACGGCTCGTTCCTGATGACGCCGCACGCGGTCGCGACGGCCGTGGAGTACGGCATCCCGGTGGTCTGGGTGGTGTGGAACAACTACGGTTTCACGTCCATCCGCGACCTTCAGCTCGGGGCGTTCAAGCGCGAACTCGACTCCTCTTTCCAGCGCGGCGGAAAGCTGTATTCGCCGGACTTCGTGTCGCTCGCGCGTTCCTTCGGCGCGCAGGCGTCGCTGGTCGAGCGTCCCGGAGACCTCGAGGGCACGCTGAGCGCCGCTCTCGCGTCAGGTCAGCCGACGCTGGTCGAGGTACGCATCGACCGCGAAATCCGGCCGGTCGCGACCGGCGGATGGGAGTTGCCGCCGCTGCCGCCTGCGCAGCCCAATTTCGAGAAGCTCGCGTTCGGCCGGTAGGGGTGGCGATGGCACAGGAACACGCGACCCGCGTGCCGTCGCTGGTCTGCGGCAAGGCAGGCGCAGGACCCTTCGTCCACGCGGTGCGGTATGCGTTCGACGGACGCACGGTGGCGATGGTGGAGGAGACGCCCGCCGCGCAGGTTCAGGCGGCGATCGCTGCGGCAGTCCATGCCCAGCGGCAGTGGCGCACCGTACCGGCGTTTCGCCGCTCGGCAATGATCGAGCACATCCGATGCGCGGTCGCGAAGCGCGCCGACGCCTTCGTGTCGCTGCTCGTGGAGCACACCTGCAAGACGCTGAAGGACGCGCGCGCCGAGACGGAACGCTCCCTATCGACGCTGCAGGTGTCCGCGGACGAAGCGAAGCGCATCGAAGGCGACGTGCTGCCGATGGACGCGCTCGCGCCCGGCGAAGGGCGGTTAGGCGTCGCGGTCCGCGTGCCGGTGGGCGTGGTGGCGGGAATCACGCCATTCAATGCGCCGCTCAACCTGGCGATCCACAAGCTCGGTCCGGCACTCGCCGCCGGCAACGCCTTCGTCGTCAAGCCGCATCCGAACGGCGCGGCAATCACCAACCTTCTCGGAGAAGCCTGCGACGAGGCGGGATTGCCGCCCGGGCTGTTCAACGTCGTCCACGGCGGGGCCGAGCCTGGGCGCGCGCTGGTGTCCGACCCGCGCGTTGCGCTGGTCAGCTTCACCGGCAGCGGAGCAGTCGGCGAAGAGATCACGCGACAGATCGGCCTCAAGCGCTCGGTGATGGAGCTCGGCGGCAACGCGCCGACCATCGTGCATGCCGATGCCAATCTTGCCGCCGCCGTACCGTTGTGCGCCGAGGCCGCATTCGGCCTCAGCGGCCAGAGTTGCGTGTCGACGCAGCGCATCTACGTTCACCGGTCGATCGTCGACGCGTTCACCGCCGCACTCGCCGACAACGCGCGTCGCCGGCGGCTGGGTGATCCGATGGACCCGGCGACTGACCTCGCGCCGCTCATCAATGAAGCGGCGGCGCTGCGCGTGGAGCGCTGGATCGGCGAGGCCGTGGCGCAGGGTGCCACCCTGGTTTGCGGCGGGCGGCGGTTCGGCGCGGGGGTCGAAGCCACGGTGATCTCTGGCGTGCGCGCCGAGATGCGCATCGTCTGCGAGGAAGTGTTCGGGCCTGTGGTCACGGTCAGCACCTACGACGATATCGGCGACGCCATCGCCGCTGCGAACGACAGCCCATGGGGCTTCAAGGCCGGCATCTTCACCGAGTCGCTGGCAATCGCGATGCGCGCGGCACGCGAACTCGAGTTCGGCACGGTCAACATCAATGGTGCCTCGCGCACGCGCGTGGACCACGAGCCCTCGGGGGGGGCCAAACTCTCCGGCTGGGGCCGTGAGGGACCGCGCTACGCAATCGAGGACATGACCTACCTGAAGATGATCAGCCTCTCCACTCTTCCCGCTGCAACGAAAGGACCGACATGACCACGCCTATCCGTCCCATCCTCGACATGCGCCTGCGGCCGCCGATCCCGGCATGGACGTGCGGCTCGGTGTTCCGGACGGCGATGCACTATCCGCGAAACCTCGTGTCCTTCAAGGGCGCGCGCTCGGCGTGGACAGAGCGGCTCGACCTGCTGTTCGAGGAGATGGATTCCGCGGGCATCCGCTACGGCGTGCTGATGGGCCGCAATTCCTCGGGCTCGGGCACGCTCGGCGGGGTGTCAAACAAGGAGATCGTCGAGGCGGTGGCGCAGTACCCGGACCGCTTCCTCGGCTTCCTCGGCATTGACCTCGAGGCGATCCCGCAGGGGCTCGCGGAGGTCGAACAGTACGCCGGCGCACCCAACATCAAGGGCATCTCGATCGAGCCCGGCTCGGGCGTGCGCCCGCGCTGGTCGGACGACCCGAGCCTCGACCCGGTCTACGAGGCGGCGCTGAAGCACAAGCTGCCGGTATCGATCTCGCTCTCCGGGCTGCTGTCGCTGCTTGGGGGGCACGACATGACCTGGTCCGATCCGGTGTCGATCGGTCGCGCGGCGAAGAAGTATCCGGACCTGAAGTTCATCGTCTCGCATGCCGCGTGGCCGTATGCGCGCGAGATGGTCATCACGGCGCTGGCGTACCCGAACATCTACGTTTCTCCCGACCTCTACGCCTGTACCAAAGGCATGCCGTTCTCGAAGGACTACGTGGATGGCGCGAACATGTTCCTGGAGGACCGAACGCTTTTCGGCACCGCATACCCGACCAAGGACCTTCAGGAGGGCGTGCGCGATTTCCTCGAGCTGGGCTACCGCGAGGACATCATCCCGAAGATCCTCTGGGAGAACGCGGCGAAGCTGCTGAATGTCAGCCTGTAGCGCCGCGCTGACCGGGCTACGGGATGATGCGCAGCGCGCGAAGGCGGTCGAAGAGTTCGCGGAACATGGTCTCCGCGTCGAGCACCTCGTTCCAGCCGGCCCGCCGGACGCGGGCGAGGCTGGACATCTGATCGAAAGTGCTCGAGTAGACCCAGTCGGCGAACGCCCAGTTGGCGAGTTCGTCGAGACGGTAGGGAGCGAGGCCGTGCCGTTCGCGAATGCGCGCCCAGAGCGGTTCCTTGTCGGCCATGAAGCGCGCAAGGCTGATCGTCTGCACCGGCCCCGGCGGCATGCCGCACTGGGCCGCCAGCGCTGGCCAGAGATTCTCCCAGCGCTCGAACTCGCCGTTGGTGAGGTTGAAGGCCTGGTTCGCGCAGTCCGGGCGGTCGGCGGCCCAGACGAGGGCGCGCGCCAGGAGCCGGGCATCGGTGAACTGGTAGACCGCTCGGAAGGCGCCCGGCGCGCCTGGGAAGCGCAGGGGAAGCCCGAGTTCCCTGGAGATCGTCGCGTAGAGCGCGAGCGCGTTGAGCTGGTTCATCGCGCTGCCCACCGACACTCCGCACAGACCGTGCGGGCGCCAGGAGGACCAGCTCCAGGGCTTGCCGTGCTGGAAGGCCTCGATCCAGTCCTGCTGGTCGTAGTAGAAGTTCGGCGGCAGGTGGCGTGGATCGTCCTCGCGCGCCGGCGTCCGGTAGGGGCCGAGGTGGTTGCCGTACCACTTGCTGCCATGCACCAGGGCGACGTGGCGCAGCGCGCCCGCGGCCTCGACCGCAGTGACGAGGTTGGCCAGCATTGCGAGATTCGGCGCGACTTCCTCGGCGGGCGTGGCACGCGGTGCGTATGCGGCGAAGAACACGTGCGTCACCGGGCCGAGGGCGGTAAGCGCATCGCGCGCCGCCTGCCCGTCCGCGAGGTCCACCGGTACCACGCGCGCGCGGGTGGGAAAGTCGGGCTTGCGGCGCGACAGGGCGATAATGTCGCAATCGTCGGCGGCGTCGAGCGTGTCGAGCAGAGCGCGACCGGCGACCCCGAGCGCACCGGCTACGATGCAGGTCCTGCGAATCATGGCTCCCTATCCTCCCCCGATGACGACGTCGCAACCGTGATGAAGAAATCGCCCGCATCGAAACGCCGGAGCCCACGTCCCGCCGAGGTGGGCGGTATGCCCCGCTACAAGGCGGTGAAGCTGGAACTCGTGCGCGTCCTTAGCAGCGGGGAGATCTCCGCGGACGATCCGTTGCCCACCGAGAAACAGCTCGCCGCGCGGCACAAGGTCAGCGTCGGCACGATCCGCCGCGCCATGGACGAACTGGTCGCCGAGCACGTGGTGGTGCGGCAGCAGGGCCGCGGCACGTTCCTCGCACCCTTCAGCCCGGAACGCCTGTTGAACCGGTTCTGGCCGGTGTTCCGGCGCGGCGGCAGTCGCGAGATCCCGATCGTGCAGACGCTGCGCTTCGAGGAAGCGCAGGCCGATGCGGAAGTGGCGGTCGCGCTCGGCATCGTCGAGGGGGAGCGCATCCTTCGCATCCGCAACCTGCTGCTCATCGACGGTGCGCCGGTGCTGATGGACGACGTGCGCGTGTCGCGGGCGATGTTCCCCGGGCTGAGCGAGGAACGCTTCGTCGCGCGCGAGAACACGATGTACGGCTTCTACGGATCGGAATTCGGCATCAGCGTGATCCGCGTGGTCGACCACTTGCATGCGGTGGCGGCCGACGCAGACGCCGCGCGCGCATTCCGCATTCCTGCGGGCAGTGCGCTGCTCGAGTCGGTGCGCGTCGCGTACACGTTCGGCGACCGGCCCGTAGAGCAGCGCCGGACGCTGATCCATACGAAGGTCTACGAATACCGCAATGTCATCGGCGGCGAATTGCGAACCGGTTGAGCGCATTGCATTGTCCATGCGAGGGCCGGATGGTAGCATCGCAATAGATATATATGAATGCGATGATGTCATTAAAGTGTCTATGGATCAACAGGTTGAGTGGCACCGATGAATAGCGTGTTGATCGCCAACCGCGGCGAGATCGCGGTGCGTATCGGGCGCGCCTGCCGCGACCTGGGCTTGCGGACGATCCAGGCCTATTCGGCCGCGGACCGCGATTCGCTGGCGGTCCGCCTGGCTGACACGTCAGTGTGCATCGGTGCCGCGCCGTCGCGGGACAGCTACCTGAATCAGCCCGCGCTGCTGTCGGCCGCGAAGATGTGCGGCGCCGACGCGGTGCATCCCGTCTACGGTTTCCACTCCGAGAACGCCGATTTCGCGGAGTGCTGCGAGGTGCCGGGACTGACCTACGTGGGGCCGCAGGCGTCGGTCATCCGCTTGATGGGCGACAAAGCGGCGGCGCGCAAGTTCGCCATCGAGGCGGGGGTGCCGGTGAGCGGCGGCTCGCTGGATCCGGTCAGCGGCCTCGAGGAGGCTGCGGCGGTGGCGCGCCGCGTCGGCTACCCGGTGCTGGTCAAGGCGGCGGCCGGTGGCGGCGGGAGGGGAATGCGCATCGTGCATGCGGAGGCGGACCTGAAGGAAAGCCTGGAGCGCGCTTCGGCGGAAGCCGCGGCGGCGTTCGGCAGCGGCGCGCTCTACATCGAGAAGTACCTATCGCCGGTTCGGCACATCGAGGTGCAGGTGCTCGGAGACGGGACCGACGTGATCCACCTGGGCGAGCGCGATTGCACGATCCAGCGCCGCCACCAGAAGCTGGTGGAGGAGGGGCCGTCCCCGGCCCTCACGCCGGCCCTGCGCGAGAGGATCCTCGATTCCGCGGTGGCGCTGGCCCGCCGCGCGCGCTACCGGAGCGCCGGGACGATTGAGTACATCGTCGACACGGCGCGCCAGGAGTGCTTCTTCATCGAGATGAA
>SXGT01503479.1_pt1 | contig 67293 bp, 60 predicted proteins | sample 3176221 | NCBI WGS metagenome assembly SXGT01 (sample SAMN11356862, study PRJNA531348) | freshwater metagenome | isolation source: freshwater sample F1-120 | place: China: Fuxian Lake, Yuxi | collected 2017-12-25
CACCACCGATCCAGTCCTCAAGTTCTTCGTGCTCGGCATCACCTTTTACGGCATGAGCACCTTTGAAGGTCCGCTCCTGAGCGTGAAGAGCGTGAATGCACTGAGCCACTACACCGACTGGACCATCGCGCATGTGCACGCGGGGGCGCTTGGCTGGGTCGGCTTCATGGTGTTTGGCATGGTGTATTGGCTCGCGCCGAGGCTCTTGCAAGCGCCCATTGCCCGACCCGCCTGGGTGAATCTCCACTTCTGGCTCGCGACCATCGGCATTGTGCTTTACATCGTGCCTATCTACGCGGCGGGGCTCACGCAGGGGCTCAATTGGCGAGCGTTCAACGATGACGGCGTGCTGCAATACGACTTCCTCTCGACGGTGACGAAGTTGATGCCGCTGTACTGGATGCGGACCATCGGTGGATCCCTGTACTTGGTTTCGGCGGTGCTTTGCTGCGTGAATCTCCTGATGACGTGGCGCGCTCGACCTGCCCGATACGAAGTGCCGGTGTACGCAGCAGCGCCGCTGAAACGCAATTGGACGCCTGACCCATCGCCCCCGTCGGGATTGCCAACCGGTGTGGTGGTGGACATCGCGCACCCCATCTGGCGATTCTGTTCGCTTGGCTGGCATCGCAACCTCGAGGCGATCCCGATGGTCTTCACGGTGTGGGTGGTGATCGCCGTGATCGTTGCCACGCTCTTCGAGGCGATCCCGATGTTCACCATCCGAAGCGACATTCCCCGAATCGCCAGCGTGATGCCGCTCACGCCATTGGAGTGCATTGGGCGGGACATCTACGTCGCCGAGGGCTGCGTGAACTGCCACTCCCAGATGGTGCGGCCGTTGGTCGCCGAAACCGAACGCTACGGCGAGTATTCGAAGCCTGGCGAGAGCGTGTTCGACCATCCCTTCCTCTGGGGCAGTCGTCGCATCGGTCCCGACCTCGCACGCGAGGGCGTGCGGAATCCGAGCGCCCTCTGGCATGTTCGCCACTTCCTCAATCCTGAGAGCACCAGTGCCGGATCGATCATGCCGCCGTATCCGCATCTCTACGAACAGCCGCTCAACGAGGCATCCGCGATGCCGGCGATGCGCGCGCTGCAGGGAGTCGGCGTTCCCTACCGCGAGGAGGAGATCGCAGATGCCGCGAACCATGCACGGACACAAGCGCTGGCAATCGAGCGACAACTGATCACCGAGAACGGTTCGGCGCAGGGGGTCGAGGGGCTGCGCGAAAGGCGCATCGTTGCGCTGGTGGCATACATGCAGCGGCTCGGCACCGACCTCCATCGTCCTGTTGCGCAGCCAGCACTCGCTGACGGGGGGAAGCATCCATGATCCTGATTGCATCGGCGTCGGTCATCAGCCTGTTGCTTGCAGCGAGTGCATTCATCGGACTGATGATCTGGGTGTTCGTGCTGGTGCCGCGCTCCGCGTGGCAACGCGATGCACAACTCCCGCTGCAATCCGACGAGCCATCTCGTCCACATCACTCCCATCGATCTGAGGCAAGCGACAAGGAACAGTCATGAACCATGAACGATCACACGACCCGACCCGAAACCCCGCCGAAGAAGCACTGCTGCTCGCACACGACGCTGACGGCATCCGCGAGTTCGACAATCCCATGCCAGCCTGGTGGACATGGTCCTTCTGGGCAACCATCGCCTACTCCTGCCTGTATGCGATGTACTACATGTTCGGCGCGGGACCGAACGCGGCCACCGATTACGACGCAGATGTCAGCGCGCACTGGCAGGTGCAGGCTGAGCGGCTTGGAGAACTCAAGCCAGAGCCAGCCGTCATCGCACGATTGATTGCCGACCCGCGCATGATGCAGGCGGCATCAGGGCTCTTCGGCGCGAACTGCGCGGTCTGCCACGCGAAGGACGGCGGTGGATTGACGGGCCCGAATCTCTGCGACGACGAGTGGATCAATGTGAAGACAGTCGCCGACCTGTTCCCCGTGATATCGGCAGGGGTTCCGCAGCGAGGCATGCCTGCATGGGACAAACGCTTCACTGAGTCCCAGCGCGTCCTGCTCGCGGCGTATGTGGCGCACTTGCGCGGCAGCACGCCGTCTGCTCCGAAGGCCCCACAGGGAAACACCATCGCTGCGTGGACCCTGCCAGCCGCAGAGCAAACGGCGAAGGAGTGAGAGATGACGAACATCTCGCTCCCGCAACTCGACGAGCGCGTCCTTTCGACGCTCAATGCCGATGGATCGCGGCGCTGGCTCGAGCCGCGCGTCAGCCAAGGGCGATTCTGGCGTCGCAGGCTTGCGGTTGCGGTTGTCTTGATCCTGCTCTTCACCGCACTTCCGTGGATTCGCATCAACGGCAAGCCGCCCGTGCTGCTGAATGTGATGGCGAGGCAGTTCACCTTCTTCGGATCGACCTTCCGACCCACGGAGACGCTCCTGCTCGCACTGCTGATGCTGTCGATCTTCGTGACGATCTTTCTCGTCACCGCGCTGTTCGGGCGAGTCTGGTGCGGATGGGCATGTCCCCAAACGGTGTATCTGGAGTTCGTCTACCGCCCACTCGAGAGGTTCATCCTTGGGCGGCGCGGGAGCACGCGGCGCACACGCACGCCGCTCTGGCGCCGAGGAGCGCTCTATGCCGTGTATCTGCTGCTGAGCGCGCACTTGGCCAACACCTTCCTCGCGTACTTCGTCGGGACAGACCAGTTGATGCAGTGGACCGTTCGAAGTCCATCCGAGCATCCGGCAGCGTTCGGCATCTTTGCCGCGACGACAGCACTGATGCTCTTCGACTTCGTCTTCTTCCGTGAGCAGCTGTGCACGCTCGTGTGCCCTTATGGGCGTATGCAGAGTGTGCTCCTTGATCGTGACTCATTGATCGTCAGTTACGACGCAAGCCGCGGCGAACCGCGCGCACGACGCGGGGGGCAACCGGGATCATGCGTGGACTGCCAGATCTGCACGCAGGTGTGCCCAACGGGCATTGACATTCGCGACGGACTGCAACTCGAGTGCATCCACTGCGCGCAGTGCATCGATGCATGCGATGCGGTGATGCGGCAGATACGGCAGCCGACGGGACTCATTCGGTACGCCAGCCAGAACGCCATGGCACGAACGAAGCGCCGTGGCATTCGCCCGCGCGTGATCCTCTACCCGATGCTGCTCGCGGCGATCGTTTCGGCGCTCGTTGTGCTGCTCCTCGGGCGCGTTCCTGTCTTGCTGGAGCAGGAGCGGATCGTGGGGGCGAACTTCCTGACCACTGCAGATGGGTTCATTCAATGCCCCATTCGAATGTTGATCGAGAACCGCTCACACGAGGGAAGCGACTTCATGCTCGCGGGAGTCGGCGATGTCGAACTGGTCGGTGGTCCGCGGCCCGTGCGCGTCGTGCAGGGGACCGCCATCACCGTCGATGTTGATGTGCGTTCACCTGATCGCGGATTCGTCGGCGGACGCCGCGGCGGCGCACTCCAAATCGAAGCATCGGATGGCGCGCACTGGCAGGCGCCCATCACGCTGGCGGGCCCGTTTTCCCTTTCCCCCTTGGGCAATGCGCAATGAAGTCCCAGCGAACCAACCTCTGGGAATGTCGATGGGCTTTCGTGCCGCCTGCGCTGCTGCTTGCGACGGTGTCGAGCGCGGCCATCGCCGTCTCGCTCGCGCTCCGCGATGCGGGCGGAGGCGCGAGCGAGCCCGACAGTTACCGCCGCGGCATGTTGTGGGACGCCTGGAAGGAGCAACAGGCGCACAATGGCGTGCTGCGGTGGGTTCTCACACCCGAAGTCGTTCCGTTGCCTGGTGGCGCGGGCGCGCATGTGCAGGTTGCGGTTGCCGACAAGCACGCCGTGCCGATCGAGGGTGCGCAAGTGGAGGTCGAGGTCATCCCGATCCGCTGCGCCGACGCACGAGTGCATGCCACGCTGCTGGAAGGCGCGGCGGGCCGCTACGGCGCATCCATCGCGCTGCGCGACGGGGGACTTTGGGAACTGCGCATGAGGGTCGAATGGAACGGGCACACCTATGTCGATCGTGTGCGGCGCAGCGTGTGGATGGCGCCAACACAGTCGGAGGTGCCGCCGTGATGGTGCTGGCATCAAGCGTGCTGCTCGCGAGCCTTGTCGGCAGTCCCCACTGCGCAGGGATGTGTGGCGGTCTTGCCGCCTTTTGCAGTGGAGCGGGGCAGTGCGGCGGACGCGCCAGCGCCTGGGCAGGCAGCGTGTATCACCTGTCGCGCCTGCTGTCCTACATCTTGGTCGGCGTGATCGCGGGAACGACGGGTGCGGCCATCGAGTCTGGCGGCGCATTCATCGGCATCCAGCGCGCAGCGGCCATTGCCGCTGGGGTCGCAGTGATCGCGGTCGGTCTGTCCATGCTTGTCACGGCGGCAGGCATCACGACCGGCTCATCCCACGTCCCACCATTCCTGCAGCGGGCCGTGGTCGCAGTGCACCGCACTGCATCACTCATGCCGCCAGTGCGGCGCGCGCTTCTCGTCGGAATCGCGACGCCGCTGCTCCCGTGCGGCTGGCTGTGGGCGTTCGCCGTGGTGGCAGCGGGCACGGGATCTGCCGCCGCGGGTGCGCTCGTCATGGCGGCGTTCTGGCTCGGCACGGTTCCGGTGCTTGCCATCGTCGGTGCATCGGTTGCTGCCATCCCAGCGAACCATCGACGCTGGATGAGCGGACTCGCTGGCGCACTGATGGTGGCGGTGGGAACGCACGCCGCGGTGGTGCGCGCCTCCAGTGCGCAGTCGGTGTCCGCAGCGGTGGAAAGGATGTCGTCGCAGGCCGCGACGCTTGAGTCCATCGCATCGGATCCGCCTTCCTGCTGTCATGCATCCGAAAGCGGCGGCGAGCCATGAGCATCGCAGCGCCTGTGACAGCGGATGCACTCCGCACCGCCAAGGCAACCGCCTGCTGTGCGCACTGCGGCCTGCCAATGGGGATCGGGAGTACTTGGATGCCAGCCTCGCCGACCGAGCCGATGGCGTCTGCCGAGCGACCATCGGAAGAGCCGCGCTTCTGCTGCGCTGGATGCGAGGCGGTCTGGCGTTCGTTGCATGAGTGCGGGCTTGGGTCCTTCTACGAATTGCAGGCGGCCGAGCAATCGCACGCGAATCGCCCGAGCGCTTCGGCGCACCGATGGCTCGACCACGACGCCTTTGCGGCCAAGCATGTGGTGATCAAGGCAGACACCGCGACCTGCGAACTGCGCGTCGATGGCATCAAGTGTGGCGCGTGCCTCTGGCTGCTGGAGGCACTGCCGCGTTTGCATGCGGGACTTCACAGTTCACGTGTCGACATCGGCCGCGGGACGATCACGCTTGAGTGGCTTCCGAGCATCACATCGCTCAGCGGCATCGCGGATCGCATCGCGTCGGTCGGTTATGCCGTTCGCCCGATCGGAAACCTGTCCGACCGTGCCGCGTGGCGCGCGCAGGATCAGCGTTGGCTCATCGACCTTGGCGTTGCGGCAGCCATTTCAGGCAATGTGATGGCGATCGCGTTCGCGTTGTACGGCGCGCAGTTCGCGTGGATGGATGACTCCACGCGGCAGTCCTTGCAGTGGACCAGTGTGGCGCTCGCGGCACTCTCGGTCCTCTGGCCTGGCCGCATCTATCTTCGGAATGCCCTGTTGGCGCTGCGAACCCGCGTGCCACACATGGACCTGCCGATCGCGATCGCGTTGCTGGCGGGACTGTGCGGGGGCGTGATCATGACGGCGCTCGGGCGATCAGGGGTGTACCTCGAGAGTGTCTCGATGTTGGTGTTCTTGCTGCTCGTCGGCAGGTTCATCGAGTTTCGAAGGCAGCGACATGCGCGCCATGATTTGGAGTTGATGTGCGCGCTGGTGCCGAAATGGGCAAGGCGCGTGCGGGCGGATGGAGGCAGCGATGAAGTGCCCGTCGATGCGCTGCAGGCGGGGGATGTGGTGCGTGTGAAGGCGGGCGAGGCGCTGCCCGCCGATGGGCTGCTGCTGTCGACGCACGCGCGCATCGATCGGCAGCTGCTCACGGGGGAAAGTGAGCCGGTCAAGACAAGCTGCGGCGATGAAGTGCTCGCAGGGATGCGCACGATCGGCAGTCCGATCGAGATGCGGATCACTCGTGCAGGCGACGCGACTCGCGCTGCGCGCATCGCGGAACTGGTCGATCGGGCAGCCCGCGAACGGGCACCGATCGTGTTGTTTGCGAATCGAATCGCGGGATGGTTCACGCTCGCCGTGGTCGCGGTGGCCGCCATGACCGGCGTGGTCTGGTGGCGCATCGATCCAAGCCGCGCCTTGGAAGTCGTGATCGCCATGCTCGTGGTGACCTGCCCATGCGCGCTCGGACTCGCCACGCCGCTCACGATGGTCGCGTCGCTGGGAAAGGCCGCTCGCGCGGGACTCCTCATCCGCAGTGGCGCGGTGATCGAGAGGCTCGCTCAACCTGGAAGCATTGTGCTCGACAAGACAGGGACCGTGACCACGGGCCGGATGAGCGTGGTTGAGCGATTCGGCGAGGAGCATTTCTTGCAGCTCGCAGCGAAGGTGGAGCAGTACAGTACGCATCCGATCGCCCGCGCCATCACTGCACTGGGTGGTGTGTCCGACGAGGCGACCGAGGTTCGTGAAACTCCAGGGCAGGGCATTCGCGGCTGCATCAACGGGCGTGAGATCATCGTCGGCAAGCCCGCGTTCGTTGCCGCGGCCGCGCCGCGCACCCATCCCGCGGCCATGCAGTGGATCGCAGCTGTCCGCGCACGCTGCCTGACCCCCGTTGCGATTGCGGTGGATGGACAGTTGGAGTGCGTGCTTGGCGTTGGCGATCCGATCCGCAGCGAGGCAAGCGGATTGGTGAGGCAATTGACCGCGCGGGGTTGGCGGGTGTGGCTCCTTTCAGGCGACGATCCGGCCACCGTCGGGCGCGCAGCGGCCGCCATCGGCATTCCGCCCTCCCGCACGCTCGGCGGTCGCTCTCCTGAAGAGAAGCTCGAACTGGTCCGGCAGTTGGAACGCAAGCCCGTGATCATGGTGGGTGACGGCTTGAACGATCTCGCGGCGATGGCTGGGGCTGATGTGGGAGTCGCCGTGCAACAGGGGGCACACGCCACACTCGACCTCGCGGATGTCACCCTCACGGGGTCTGGGCTGCGGCAGTTGGTAGCGCTCGTGGATGGTTCTGCGCGCTCGATGCACATCATCCACCTGCAGTTCGGCATCAGCCTTGCATACAACCTGCTCGGCGGCTCGCTTGCTGCACTTGGACTCATCTCACCGCTGATCGCCGCAATCCTGATGCCATTGAGTGGGCTGACCGTCACCGCAGTGGCGCTGCGAATGCCCAAGTTTGCACCCGCGGGACCGCGCATCGGGCGACAGAGCTGGAAAGGCCGATCAGCGGCAGGAAAGGACGCGCGGTGACACTGCTGACCATCGCGATTCCTGTCGCACTTGTGGTCGCGGTTGCGGCGGTGCTCGGATTCGTTTGGGCAGCTCGAACGGGGCAGTTTGAGGACCTTCACACGCCGCCACGACGGATGCTGCTCGACGATGCTCCAGACAGCGCACCTGGCGCTTCACAAAAAGATCGTGCGTGAACCCAACGAAATCTGCACACGGTGGCAGGATGCTGACCGCCATGATCCTCACTGCCACCCTCTGCGCATCGTTCATTTTCGCTCACGACGGCATCGAAGAACATGGTCATCGTCATCGCCTTCCGTGGTTCGAGGAGCAGGCAAGGCGCCAGCGCGTGTACGGATTCGGTGGCGAGGAGTTGCGTGCAGACCAGATCCCGCTGGCGCTGCCTTCGATGCTCCCAGCAGGTTTCTCTGTGATCGGTCTGCCCGACACGCAGAACTACTCAAGCAACTACCCAGAGATCTTCACGACGCAGACCAACTGGGTGGTTGACAATGCGGCCGAGCTCAACATCCGGTTCATCTCGCACTATGGGGACATTGTGAACAATGCGGATCAGGTGCTGCAGTGGGACCGCGCGGACATCTCGATGCGGGTGCTGGATGATTCGGGGCTCGCGTACGGCGTGTGCCCCGGCAACCACGACATTCTCCCAAGCGGCGGGTCGGGCCAGCCCTTCATCCCACAGAACTACCTGCAACGCTTCGGCCCATCGCGGTTTGCCAATGCGCCCTACTTCAAGGGTGCCTCGCCGAGTGGACTGAGCAGTTACCAGTTTTTCTCGGCCGGCGGCGTCGACTTCCTCGCGCTGCATCTTGCGTGCGATACGCCGATCGCAGAATTGTCCTGGGCGCAAGGTGTCTTGGATGCCAATCCGCGCCGCTGCGCGATGCTGACCACGCACCGCTACCTACAGGATGCGGAGGACTACACCTCCGGCGTACCGCTCGTGTCCTCGGGACGCTACCCATCGATCTGGTACGCGGCGGAGGGCCTCTATGACCCGCAGGGGATCCAGAGTGAGGACTTTTTCCAGTGGTTCATCCGCAAGAACACCAACATCTTTCTGGTGAACTGCGGGCACTTCCACGAGGAGTTCCGTCAAACCAGCCCGAATGTGGCGGGCAAGCCTGTGCACGAAGTTCTTGCGGACTATCAGGACGATCCGAACGGTGGCGATGGATGGCTTCGCATCATGAAGTTCGACACGGTGTCGGGCACGATCGATGTCGACACCTACTCGCCCACCCTGCAGGCGATCCGCACCGCATCGGAGAGTGACTTCACGCTCGCGGTCGACTTCCCTTCGTACCGCACTGCTCCAGACCGCGGCTTCAAGGCGTTCCAGCAGGGGATCAACGGCTATGAGGGAACGCAGGACACTTGGGTGAGCCAGCAGAATCCCAACTCGAGCTACGGGAACAACGACACTCGCGTGTCGGATGACGACACGGCCAACTCCTTCTTCTCCGACTACCGAGGGCAGGCGCTGCTTCGTTTCGACGGCATTTTCGGCGCCGGCGCGGTCCCCGCAGGCAGCACCATCACCAAGGCAACGCTCGTCTTGGACATTCCCGACGACATCGACACGCCGTTCTACAACCCTGACTTCTATGTCTACAGGGTGATTCGCGATTGGAACGAGTCATCGACATGGAACTCGCTGTCGGGCGGACTGAGCGTCGGACAGGACCTCGGCGAGCTCGTGGCATCCTTCCCCGGAGACAATGTGCCGGACAGCGACACGATGCGTCGGATCGATGTCACGAGCGTTGTGCAGGCTTGGGCGAATGGAACTCCCAACCAAGGGTTTGCCGTCCTGCCGCAAATCATCAGCGGCAACGACGACGGCATCGAGATTCGCTCGAGCGAGAATGGCAATGTCATCCTGCGCCCGCGACTGGAAATCACTTATGTGGTGGTCCCCGTGTTTGCCGACCTTGATGGCGACGGTTTGGTCAACGGTGCCGATCTTGCGGCGCTGCTTGGCACTTGGGGATTGAACGGTCCCGCGGATCTCAACAACGACGGGGTCGTCGAAGGTGGTGACCTCGCGCAGATGCTGAGCGCGTGGAACTGATCCAGCGCGAACGCGTTCTTCGTAGTCAATTCATGCGCCCTTCACCGATCGCGCGGGCAACCTGTGCGATTTGGTGGCACTTTCCCCCCACAACTCTTTTGGAGAAAGCGCCCCAATGTCCAACATACGCCCGCTCATCGTTTCTTCCCTCGTCGCTGCCCTCGCAAGTGGTGCTCTTGCTGGTGTCTTGGAACCTCGAATCTCGGTCGGGGATGTGATCGGCGGTCGGGCGGCCATCTTGGTGAGCCCAGCGACGGGAACGGGCGTCGTGACCGTGGAGATCGCGCGCGACGAGCTGTTCACGGATGTCGTCAGTTCCCAGCAGCTGACTGTCGACAACGCCTTGGTTCCAGGAAAGGCGATCGTCACGGGGCTTGCCCCAGGCGCCTACTTCGCGCGGGCTGTTGAGGGGCAAGCCGTCTCAACGGCGCGCTTCGCGATGCGTGCAGCGCCAGTGGCGGCAGCGTCGGCCGACCGTGGGGTTCGGTTTGGCGTGACGGGTGACTGGCGCGGCGATGTCGGACTGTTCACCGCCATCGGCAACGCCGATGAGCGCCAACTTGACTTCTTCGTCAAGTTGGGTGACACGGTGTACGCGGATGTTGCCAGCCCTGCGGTCCCCAACGGTCCTGCGGCGACGCTTGACGAGTTCCGCGCAAAGCATGTCGAAAACTACGCGCCCTCCTATGGGATCGATCCATGGGGCGAGTTGACCGCCGTTGTCCCGACATTCGCATCCATCGACGATCACGAAGTGACGAACGACTTCGACGGTGGAGCGTTTGACGGCACCTCTTGGTTCAATCAGGGCAGCCTTTATGTCAACGGACTTCAGGCCTTCGTTGAGCACAACCCGCTCGTGCCCGCTGTGTGGCCCGTCACCGGCAACAGCGCGATCGATGCGCGCATGGCTGGTCGTCCCGACCTGTATCGGTCGTTCGCTTGGGGAAGCGACGCATCCGTCTTCATGCTCGATGCCCGCAGTTTCCGTGACGCGAGCCTTGCGCCTGTCTCGAATCCCTTCGATCCTGCGCAGGTCACTGCATTCATCACCGCGAGCTACAACCCTGCGCGCACGATGTTGGGCAGTGCACAGATCCAGCGCCTGCTCACCGACCTTGCAACCGCGCAGGCTCGCGGTGTGACTTGGAAGTTCATCATGACTTCCATGCCGATGCAGAACTTCGGTCCGCTCGCTGGCGAGGATCGTTGGGAGGGTTACGCGGCTGAGCGCGCATACATCCTGCAGCAAATCCTCGCGCTTGGGCTCACCAATGTCGTGTTCGTGACCGCCGACTTCCACGGCACCATCGTGAATGATGTGACCGTCATCAATCCGTCCAATCCCTCGCAGCAGCTGTTCACTGGCACCTTCGAGATCGTGACCGGATCGTTGGCGTATTCGGCGCCCGCTGGACCGACCTTCGCGCAGCTTGGTCTGTCGACGGGTGCGATCACCCAGCAACAGTTCCAGTACTACCAGTCGCTCCCGAATTTCGGCAAGGATCAGTTCATTGGACAGGTGCTCGATCAGGTTGTGGGTGGCTACGGCTACTCACCGACGGGCATCCAGGATCCCTCCATCGATGAGACATTCCTCGTTGGCGGTTCAGTGGCTCTGCACCACTACGGTTGGACGGAGTTCGACATCCACCCCCTGACAAAGGATCTGTTGCTGACGACCTACGGAGTCGACTGGTACTCGCCGGCTGAAGTTATTGCCGATGCGCAGTCCATCATCGCTCGCCCGATCACCATCCGCCAGCAGTTCAAGGTGAAGGCTCGTGGCATCTTGCCGCTGTGCCCTGGTGACCTCAACGGAGATCGCGTGACGGAAGGCGCTGACCTCGCCAGCCTGCTCGGCGCATGGGGCGACTGCGAATACGCAAGCTGCCCAGCAGACTTCAATGGGTCGGGCGTCGTCGACAGCGAAGACTTGGCGTTCATGTTGGCCGCATGGCAGGGAAACTGCAGCGCGGGGAACTGACCCTTCGCCTCTTCGCCGTTTCGCATTGCCGATTCTCCTCTTCGCATAGTTCGAATGGCAAAAAGGAAAACGCCCGCCTGAGGCGGGCGATTTTTCTCCAACGTATTCCCTGCAGCGTTCCGTCGTCGGGTGTCCAGTCCGTCGAGGCCCGCATCGTGACTTGGAGGTGTCTTACGTCTCCTCGTCGTGGCTTTGGCTTCTTTCGTTGCCTCAGCCGTGTCGGGCAGGCTCGGGAGTCCCTGACCAAGCCTGCCGTGTTCAACAGGAGAAACGACAGTCCACCGAAACATCGATCACAGTTTTCCCAAGTTCAACGTTCAACCCAACATGGCGTGGTACTTGACGTCCTATAATGTTGACGCAGTTATCATGCAGAATACTTGAAAAGGGAGAGGGTTCTTGGGCGGATCGATTGACTTGCCCTCGAACATTTATCCAGCTTCGGCGTAAATGTCGAACCGTCAGTACCTCACTTCAATGGGGGTGCCCCGAAGGCGCTGACCTGACCAACTTGTATCTGCCATGGGCCCCAGCTTTGTCTCACAGACCATCGACCTGTTCCTCGAGCTGGGTCGGCAGTTCTCACACAAAGTCGATCCTGCTGCAATCCGCGCGCTGTTTGAGGAATCGGATGCGGAAGATCCTCTGGCCTGCTTGCCGCGTTTCGCAGCGGCCGTAGGGCTCGTGGCTCGTCCCGTCCGAATGCGTGTCTCAGAAGTGGTCTGGCTCGCAAGTCGGTCTGTCACGGTGGTCGGGTGGGATGCAACGGCGAAACGGTGGATCGCGATTCGACCGCACGGCTTTCTTCGAGCCAGGGCATGGTTCAGTGATACGCCAACGGACGACGCTGAGAGCATCAGCAGAGCGTCTCTCGCGCGTGCACTCCATGGCGACGGGGTGCACGGCGAGGTCGAGGTTGCAGTCGTGCATCTGGAACGACCCGTCGAAGACATGTCGCACGGTCGACATGCCGAAGAAAACCCGTCCGATCAAACCCATGTTGATCCAGTCAGGCGCCTGCTCGCTTTGATGCGGCCGGAAGCTCCCGAGTTCTGGACCATCGCGATTTTCAGTCTGGTGACCGGACTGCTCTACCTCGCACTGCCGCTCGCCATCAATGCGTTCATCAGCAACCTGAGTTTTGGCAGCCGCGCGAATCCCTTCCTCCAAGGCTTGGTGGCTCTCGCTGCGGTCGTGCTTGTCTGCTTTGCCTTGGCCGGGCTGCTGCGCGGGCTGCAGTATGTCGTCGCGGAGGTGATTCTCCGCCGGATCTTTGTGAGGCTTGCGACCGATCTGGCGCAGCGCCTTCCCAGTGTTGATCTGGCAGGGCTCGATCGAGAGCACGCGCCCGAACTGGTCAATCGTTTTCTCGATGTTGTGACGGTCCAAAAGAGCGCCAGCATGATCCTGCTCAGCGGAATCAATCTGGTGCTCAGCACCACGATCGGGCTCACCGTGTTGGCGTTCTATCACCCCTTTCTTCTCGCCTTTTCGATTGTGCTGCTGCTTACCCTGGCCGCCATCGTCTTCCTCGCGGGTCGAGGCGCCGTTCGTACAAGTGTTGAAGAGTCGAGATGCAAGTACGAAGTGATCTCCTGGATGGAGGAGATTGCGCGCCATCCGCGGACATTCATGGTTGGCAGTGGGGTCGAGTTCGCACGGGAGCGAGCGGAGGACCTGGTTCGAAAGTACCTGCGCGGTCGGAGCAGCCACTTCTCCGTGCTCATGCGGCAGATTGGTGGGCTTCTCGCCTTGGAGGTGATTGCCGCAACGCTCCTCTTGGTCCTCGGTGGTTGGCTTGTGTTGAGTCAGCAACTCACCTTGGGACAACTCGTCGCAAGCGAGATCATTGTCGCAGCGATCGTGAAGTCGGTGTCGAGTCTCGGGAAGCAGTTCGAGGCTTGGTATGACGCCGCGGCAGCGGTGGACAAGCTGGGGTACCTCGTTGACCTACCGCTGCAGCGTCGAGGGGGGGAGCGCGCGCTGCCGTCGGATGGGGGATTTCACGTCGAAGTGCGTCAGGTCGAGTGCTCTCGAACGGACTGCCGCCGGAGGGTTGTCGGATTGTCGTTTGCCGCCGCGTCCGGCGAGCGTATTGCGCTGGTAGGTTCGCGAGGGACAGAGACTGGCGTCATTCTTGAGCACCTCGCGGGACTGCGTCACCCGCTGCGCGGCGACATCACCATCCATGGCATTGATCTGCGCGCTTGGGATCTGCCATGTTTGCGCTCGCGTATCTGCCTGCTTCGGGCTGGTGATGTCTTTTCGGGTTCCATCGCTGACAATCTCGCGCTGGGCAGTTCCAACGTCGATGTGCGCAAGATGCTCTCCGCCCTCAACAGTGTCGGGCTTGGGGACTTGGTGCAATCACTCCCGGGTGGGCTCGACACTCAGCTCGTCACGGGAGGCATGCCGCTGTCGGACAGCGAAGGCGATCGGTTGATTGCAGCCCGCGCGATCGTTCAAAGGCCTGCGCTTCTTCTCATCGATGGGCTTCTCGATGGGCACGATCTCACGCGCGAGGCTCTCGACGCCGCGCTGCTGCAAGCTCCCATTCCATGGACGGTCGTCGTGGGGACGAGTGACCCCCGAGTTGCTGCACTGTGTTCCCGAGTGGTTGAGTGTGAATCCGCTGAGGTTGTCGCACATGCCTGACCCGATTCCGCTCCTTCCAGTTCCACCTCCTGTGCTTGCGCAGGCTGGCACAACCCGCCGCTCGCGGCTGCTTGCTCGCCTGCTCTCCGTTGGCGTAGTCATCGTCGCTCTGAGCATGTTGATCTTCCCATGGCAGCAGTCTGTTCGTGGTGTGGGGCGGGTCATCGCGTTCAATCCGCTCGATCGCCGCGCCAACATCGAAGCGCCTGTGGAAGGGCGCGTGAAGCGGTTGCATGTTGTTGAGAATCAGGCCGTGCGCCAAGGAGATCTCATCGCGGAGATTCAAGACAACGATCCAAACCTGCTTCTGAATCTTCGACTCCAGCATGACGCTGCGGTGGCGCGGCGTGCAGCGGCTGAACAGCGGATTCGGGACATTGATGAGCAGATCGCAAGTCAGGAACTTGCAAAGCCTCGAGCGCTTGACGCGGCTGCGCAACGCGTGAATGCAGAGCAGGTCGTGTTCGACACGGGGCAGATCAACGCGCGTCGAATGGAAGAACTGTTGAAGACGGATGACATTTCCAAGCGCGACTGGGAACTTGCGAAGCTCGCAGTCGACAGCGCCAAGGCAAACCTCGCGGCGGCCAAGGCTGTTCTTGAGCGCACGGCACGCGACTATGACGCGACCATCGCCAGTTCAAAGGCAAGTCGCGGACTTGCCGAAGCAGATCTCGCAGCGGCGACACGCGACATCTCCGCGGTCGACATCCTGATCAGCAAGTCAGAGCAGCAGATCATCTCTGCGCCGCGTGATGGGATCATCCTCAGTGTTTCCGCGACCGAGGGCGCCTACTTGAAGCCAGGGTCTTCCATCTGCGTGCTGATTCCGCAGACGGAGGAGCGCTTCGTCGAGGCGTGGATTGATGGGATGGACATGCCGTTGGTGGCTCCGACGGTTGGCACTTTGCTCCCATCGGGGTTGGTGGGGCAGGTTCGGCTGCAGTTCGAGGGGTGGCCAGCAATTCAGTTTGTCGGTTGGCCGAGCGTGGCTGTTGGCACGTTTGGCGGAAGGGTCATGTCGATCGACGCAGTGGACGATGGTGCGGGGCGCTTTCGAATCGTGATTTGCCCAGACAAGTCTGATGCTCCGTGGCCGAGTGCACAGTTTCTTCGCCAAGGGGTTCGCACCAAGGCGTGGGTCCTTCTCCAGACCGTTCCCTTGTGGCAGGAGGTCTGGCGACAGTTGAATGGATTCCCCCCAGTCTTTTCGCCGAGCGAACCCAAGGCGCAGGAGCAAAGCAAGGCGGAACTGTGAATCGCATGGCTCTCGATGACTGCCCTCGCGCCGTTGGGAAGGCTCGAGCATTCCAGCAGCAACGCACCGTGATGTGGGGAGTGGTGCCATGGACGCTCTGCCTTCTTCAGGGCTGCAATGGTCGCGATTATCTCGAGGACACCGCACTACCGCCGATGGACTTGGAGCGCCTGCGTCGACCTGCTCTCCTCGATCCGAAGGCAGAGTCACAGGAGCCACCGGTCACGCTTGCGGATGCGGTACAGGATGCCGTGGAAGTTGGCTTCGGCTCACCCACCCACCCAGTACGTGCAACTGTGTCGCTCGCCGATGTTCGTCAGTGGTCGCTGGAGTACAACCTCGATCTCTCTGTTCAGCGCTACAACCCGACCCTCGGCGTGACCGCACTCGATGCGGAGGCGGCCAAGTTTGAGGCAGTGTTGCGTGGCAACTACACCCGCAACGACAGCACGCTGGTTGAGAACCTGGAGAGCGGGCTCCCGACCGCCTCCGACTCCGCGAAGATCGGTGTCGACTTCCCTCTTGCAACTGGTGGCACGATCAATGTCAGCACGCTGGCCATCGCTGCGGATAGTGTGTTGACGCCAGAACCTTGGGAAGCAGGGCTGAGCGTCAATCTGTCTCTTCCACTGCTCCGAGGCTTTGGGATTCGAGCGAATACGGCGAGCATTCGGGTCGCACAGATGGAGGCGCGGCAGATTGACGCTCGAACCACCCTCGAGATGATTCGAATCCTTGCGAATGCCGAGAAGTCCTATTGGCAACTCTTCACCGCGCGGCGCATACTGGAGGTTCGAGAACGCCAGCATCGCCTTGCTGAGGAGCAGATGGCGCGCGCAAGGAGGAGGGTCGATCAAGGCGATGCGGCGCCGATTGAACTGCTTCGAGCACAAAGCGGTGTTGGTCGCACAATCGAGCAGATCATCGTGGCGGACAACGTGCTGCGAATACGTGCTCGGTCCTTGAAGCGTTTCATGAATTCGCCGCAGTATCCAGTCGACGGGCCCACCATGCTCGATCCGATCACGGCGAGTGAGCCGTTTGGACTGAATCTGGATCCTGCGGCTCTCACCGCGTTGGCATTGAACAACCGCATGGATCTGCTTGAGCTTGAACTTCAACTTGCCGTAGATGCGGAGCGCGTTGCATTGGCTCGGAATGAAGCGCTTCCCTCGTTCACGCTGGACTATCAGTATCAGTATCTCGGAGATGCTGCGAGTCTGGGGCAGGCTTACAGCAGCCTCGGCGATTCGGATCCATTCGTGGTCAGTGTCAGTGGCAGCATTCCTCTTGGGAACGAGGCGAGGAAGGCGCGGCTCAGCCAAGCCATTGCGCGAAGGCTTCAGCGCCTCGCGACAAAGGAGAGTCGTCGTCAGGCCATCACGCAGGAAGTTCACGATGTGGTCGACACCGTCGCCGGCGCTTGGCGGCGCGTGGTTGCCACCCGGCTCGAGGTGACATTCGCGGAGCGTGCTCTGCTGGCGGAACAGCGGCAGTTTGATGTGGGACTGCGGACGAGTGTCGAAGTGCTCGATGCCGCGGCGCGCCTTGCAGATGCGCAGGCGCGCGAAGTCGACGCATCGGCTCAGTACGAGATATCCCTGATTGATCTCGCGTTTGCAACGGGAACGGTGCTCGGTGCATCTCAAGTCAGCCTTCCCGACCCAATGCCAAGACCCGAATCAGTTGTTGGATGGCCGTGGGAGTGATCGCACTGCGCGGTGACTCTGAGTCAGGGATCAACCCGCCATCTCCACGGTCGTTGCGAGGTCAAATGCAATCCGATCCCAAAAAGGAAAACGCCCGCCTGAGGCGGGCGATTTTTCCCCAACGTATTCCCTGCAGCGTTCCGTCGTCGGGTGTCCAGTCCGTCGAGGCCCGCATCGTGACTCGGAGGTGTCTTGCGTCTCCGCGTCGTGGCTTTGGCTTCTTTCGTCGCCTCAGCCGTGTCGGGCAGGCTCGGGAGTCCCTAACCAAGCCTGCCGTGTTCAACAGGAGAAACGACAATCCAGCGGCCTGAGGATCACAATCGCGAACTTTTCTTCAACCCGCTCCAAACCAAGATTTTTATTGCGGAAAACAGCGGTCGCGGACACTTCAGCCGACCTGCAGACCCAAGAAGGGCCGCAGTGATTCAGCGAAGGCGCGGGCGCATGTTGGGCGCCGCGATGGATCGAGCGACACGGCCGCGTCGAGCACCGCAGCGAGTCGATCATCAACGCCTGGTGCCGCATCAGAGAGCGGAACGCGGGCATCAAACAGGATGGCCTTCAAGAGCGCCATCGCGCCGCCGTGACAGGGGTGCGCTGAACAGGTCCAGGCCTTATGAGAGACTTACGCGGCCCACAGGGCCGAGAGGAGTCTCTGATGAAGCGTCCGATGAACAGGAAGCGGCACCGTCCCGAGGAGGTCGTGGCCAAGCTCAGGCAGGCTGATGAGGCGCTGGCCAAGCGAGTGGCCATCGCTGAGGTTGCGCGTTCCCTTGGCGTAAGCGAAGTGACCCTGCACCGCTGGAGGACGTTCTACAACCACCGGCGCATCCAGCGTGCGCTGGGCAAGCGGACCCCGGCGGCCTTCGCGGCACGGTGCGCTCCTGCGCCTGCGCGCAGGCTCGCTCCGCTCGCCCGCGCTGCGGCGCAGAAGCGCAGGACACGGACCGCTACTATCCGCAAACTCGCATAACGGGCGGACCGATGAGAGCGACCCCGTCACGCAGCGTCGCCTTCGATCGCATCGGGTGTCGTGACTTTCCACTGACGGTGGCGGGCGTCGCGACAACGAGTCCCAACTGGGTGGCTCGGGAAACCGTGCAGCGCGCGCGCCCCGCCGGAGATCGCAATCGGTCTGCGGGTGCTTTGCGCCGCTCTGCGCACCGCAGGATGAACACAATATGAACGCCAACCATACAAACGGGTACCACTCGGCTCATACCTTTTTGGGTCTTCATAAAGGCAACGCACAGACGCTTGATCGGAAAAAAATTGACCGCACGACGAACCCAATCTCGTTTGCGGGTTCGCGCGTTTCTTGGAAACGCGCGCCCGCTTTGCGCATCGATAGCACTGGTCATCCCTGTGTGGGGGACAATGCTGTCGCTCACCGCGAGCGCTTTCGCGCAGGCTCAGCAGCCTCCGAAGTCGAAGGCTGCTGCCCCGATCGCCCCCGCCGCCAAGAAGTCGCCAACCGCGCCAGCTACCAAGTCGGCTCCCGCGGCCGCTCCTACGACGCCGCCGCCGACCAATCCAGCAACAACGCAATCGCCCGAGCCCGCGAGTCAGTCATCGGGTGAGCCCGCCTCTGCTGACGCGCCGCCAGCGCAGACTGCGCAACCTGCGAGTCCGTCAGCACCGGCAAAGGCACCCCCTTCACTGGAAGAAACTCGATTGACCCTTTCGAAGTGGATTGAAACGCAGCAGATCATTTCGAAAGAGCGCAATGACTGGCAGCAGGGCAAGGAAATCCTGCAGGGACGCATCGAACTGGTGGGGAAGGAGGTCAGCCAACTGCGCGAGCGGATCACGCAGTCAGAGGCCGCCGTGGCCGAGTCGCACAAGAAGCGCGACGATCTCGTGGCGCAGAACGAGCAGTTGAAGGAAGTGGGCGCGCAGTTGTCGGGTGCGGTGACAGAAATGGAGTCGCAAGTTCGCAAGTTGGCAAAGTTGGCGCCCGAAGGTGTTGCGACGCGGCTGACACCGCTGCTGCAGCGCATTCCAGCCGACCCTGAAAAGACCCGCATTTCCACCGCAGAGCGATTCCAGAACGTTCTCGGCATCCTCAACGAACTGAACAAGGCAAACAGCGAGATAACCATTGCATACGAGATCCGTCAACTGTCCGATGGGTCTTCGAGCGAAGTGCAGGTCATTTATGTCGGGCTCGCGCAGGCATACTTCCTGAGCCCGCGCGGCGAGGCGGGCATCGGCAAGCCTTCGGAAAACGGCTGGCAGTGGCGCGCGGCGAACGATCAGGCAGCCGCCATCCTGACCGCACTCGAGATCATTCAGGGAAAGCATCCGCCCGCTTTCGTCCCACTTCCGATCACCATCCAATGAACCGCACCGCATCCATCGTCGCCCTTGCTCTCGTCCTTGCCGCGTCGGCCTTCGTGCTGCCGCAAGTCGCGGCGGCGCAGCAAGCCTCCGAGTCGTCCGAGGAGTCTGGTCGAGCCATGAAGAGCGCAGGTGCCGCCGCCGATGGCGAACTCGCCAAGAGCATCGAAGAGCTCAACGGCATGCGTGCGCGGATCGCTGGCGAGAAGTTGCCGATGGCGCAGGAACTCACTGGTCTGGAAGAGAGCGTGATCGAACTTCGGAAGGAGGGCGATCGAGTGCAGCGCCTTGTCGACGCCGGCGCGCTCGAAATCGGCACGCTCCAGGCGGAGATGAAAGCGCGGCAGGATGAACTGTCGTACATGAGCAGCCTGCTCGACGAGTACGCGCGGACCTTCGAGACCAAGATCAATGTCGGCGAAGTGCAGTTGTTTGCGCAGCCCATCGAGGCGACCAAGAGCGCTCTCGAGAACAAGACACTGACCCCGAGCGAGCGCTTTTCGACGCAGACACTGTTCGTCAACCTCACGCTCAAGCGACTCTTCGATGTGGTCGGCGGGCATCGCTTTCAAGGCACGGGCGTCGACATGCTCGGCACGGTGATGAACGGGCAGTTCGCGATGATCGGCCCCATCTCACTCTTCAGCGCTGATTCGGGCGATGCGGGCATCGCCGTTCCGCAGGCGGGTTCCGCCAATCCGCTGATTCGGACACTGGATGGAGGTCTCGCGGATGTTGTTCGACCGCTCGTCGCCGCGGGCGAGGGAACGCTTCCGCTTGACCCTTCGCGTGGTGGCGCACTGAAGGCGCTCGTGCAGAAGGCGAGCATCGTTCACATCTTCATCAAGGGTGGTCCGATCATGTGGCCGATGCTCTTCGCATCGATCATCGCGCTCGCGGTCGCGCTCGAGCGAGTCATCTTCCTGCTGAACGAACAGCGCAAGCGAAGTTCGAAGGCCGTTGCCAACTTCTTTGTTGAGGTCGGCAAGGGCAATCTCGACGCGGCGCTCGAGGTCGCCCAGAAGTCGAAGGATGCGATCGTCACCACGCTGGGATATGCGCTGGAGCACCGCGATCAGTCGCTCGGGCACGCGCTCGCCTACGCGGAGACACGCACGCTCAAGCGGTATCGGCGCGGCATCCCCGTGCTCGACACGGTCATTACGCTCGCGCCGCTGCTCGGACTGCTCGGCACCGTGACAGGCATGATGGGATCGTTCGCTGTCATCGGCGGCGATCTGAGTTCGCCAGGCGCGATCACGGGTGGCATCGCTGAAGCGCTCATCGCGACGGCCTTCGGACTCATCATCGCGATCGTCTGCCTCATTCCATTCAACTACTTGAACAGCCGCATCGAGACGATGGAGGGCGAACTCCTCGCTTGCGGCGAGCAGTTGAAGCTGCTGATCGAGGGGCGTCCGGCGGTGCCGTCCGCGGCTGAGGCGCGGGAGTCGTACGCACAAAGCGTGGGCGCCGAACCCGTCGGGGCAGGAGCCTAGCGATGGCGGGCGGTGGCGGTGGCAATCGGCGCGGCAAGAAGAAGTCTGCGCGCATCGAGATCATTCCCCTGATCGACATCATCTTCTTCTTGCTCGCGACTTTCATCATGGTTTCGCTGAGCATGTCCAAGAACCAAGGAGTGCAGGTTGCGCTGCCTGGCGCATCCACGGCGCAGTCGCTCGGTGAGCAGCAGGAGATGGACAAAGCGGTCACGCTGAGCGTGAATGAAAAGGGGGAGATCTTCTTCAACAAGGACAAGATCCTGATCTCACAACTGCCGCTCAAACTGCAGACCTACAAACTCACCGCGAAGGACCCGAAGGTCATCATCAACAGCGATGGTGCGGCAGACTTCAAGTTTGTCGTGGGAGTCCTCGACGAAGTACGGAAGATCGGGATCGCCAAGGTCGGCATCAGCACGGACAAGAAGTGATGTCGCCCTCTGGAGTCGTTTTCTTCATCGCGGCGGTCGTGATTCATGCGGCGGTCCTTCTTTTCGGTGGGCTGCTGTTCTTGCATGAAGAACAGGCAACGAGCAAGCGCGATGTCGAGATCGTCGCCGAGGATGTGAATCAGGACAAGGAAGAAGAGAAGCAGGAAGAGCAGAAGCCTGAAGAGATCAAGGAACAGGAGGAGCAGCCACCCGATGCCAATCAGGCTCTTTCCAGCGCGGTCGATCAGGTTTCCACGAGCGACGATGCGCCAGCGCTCGATGCGGCGAGCCTGAGCGCGCTCGAGGCAGCGCTCGGCGGGGCGGGTGGCGCGGGCGATTTTGGCGGAGGTGGCGCATCGTTGGCTTCGGGCGGAAGGATCGGCGGTACGGGAAAGGGCGGACCGACCGAGGAAGAGGAGTTTTCCGGCGCGTTCAGCATGTCGGAGATCGACCAGCGGCCGCGCGCACTCATGCAGGTTGCTGCGACCTATCCATCCGAGATGCGCTCCCGCAAGGCTGAAGGAGTCGTAACCGTCATCTTCGTCGTCGACGAAACCGGGCGCGTTGTCAACCCTCGCGTCGAGAAGGCAACGCACCCCGAGTTCGAGAAGCCCGCGCTCGAAGCGGTGCGGCAGTGGAAGTTCGAGCCAGCCATCAAGGGCGGCAAGCGCGTCAGTTGCCGCATGCGTGTCCCCTTCAGGTTCCAGCCAAAATGACCAATCCCACGCGTCCATCCCGTTTCGTAATCGCGGCGCTTGTTTCACTTGCATTGTCAGCTGTTTCCGCGCATGCCGCGGCGCCGCTCCGTGCCGATCAGGAGAAGGACAATGGTCCTGGAGGCGTTTGGAAGGCGCCGAGCCCATCGATGCAGGTTGGGACCGCCGACCTGCGCTCCGTCTGGGACGACCCCACCTTCCAGAAGTCATTCGTGGCTGGGTACGGCGTCAATCCTGATGTGGAACCGCGCATCTCATCGGATGACATGGCACTGCTTGAACTGGTCCGCCAGTTGATGCCCGATGAGCTGCCCGCAGCGGAGGCGCTGCTGCGGGATTCCATTCGGGAGGAGACCTCGGCCGTCTTTGACCTGACCCTCGGCGGCATTCAGTACCAACAGGAGCGCGCGGATGATGCGCTGGTGAACTACCGCCGTGCGGTCGAGAAGTATCCGAACTTCCGCCGCGCCTACCGCAGCATTGGTCTGATCTGCGTTCGAAAGGCACAACTCGACGATGCGATCAATGCATTCAACAAGATGATCGAACTCGGTGGAGCGGATCCTTACTCCTACGGATTGCTTGGCTACTGCCATTCGCAGAAGCAGGATTACCAGCCAGCCGAGGCTGCGTACCGAAATGCGTTGCTGCTGCAGCCGACAAATGTGGAGTGGCGGCTTGGACTGACGCGCGCAGTGTTCAAGCAAGGCAAGTTTGAGGATGCCGCAAGCCTCCTCGATGTGCTGATCCAGACCTATCCCGAAAAGGCGGATTTTTGGCTGCTGCAGGCGCACACCTACCTCGGGCTCAAGGAGCCGCAGAAGGCAGCGGTCAACCTCGAGGCGCTTGATGCGATCGGCAAGTCGTCGGTGGACAGCTTGTTCACGCTTGGGGACATCTACGTGTCCGAAGCGCTGCTTGACCTGGCGCTCAACGCCTACCAGCGCGCACTCCAGAAGGACCCAGCGCAGTCATCCGCGCGCATCATTCGAAGCACGGAGGGGCTCGCCGCACGCGGCGGACTCGATCAGGCGCGCAGTCTGATCGGGAAAGTGAAGGAATCCGCCTCCGCGTCGATCAGCGACAACGACAAGCGCAAGTTGCTCAAACTCGAGGCGCGCCTGTCGATGGCTGGCGGGGCGGGGGATGAAGAAACTGCCCGCGTACTCGAGGAAGTGATCGAACTTGACCCCCTCGATGGAGAGGCGCTCATGCTTCTCGGTCAGTATCACAACCGTGGGGGACGCCCGGATCAGGCGATTCTCTACTACGAACGGGCCGCGCGAATCGACTCGTTCGCCGCGAATGCCAAGGTCAAGATGGCGCAGGTGTATGTGGGGCAGGGCAGGTTTGGCGAAGCGCTGCCACTGCTTCGTGATGCCCAGTCGCTTCGCCCGCGTGAGGATGTGGCCAGATACATCGAGCAGGTCGAGCGCGCCTCCAAGGGGCGAAAGTAAGGGCCGCAAGCATCGGCACTTGCGCGCAAGCCATTTCTGAACACCATTCAAGCGCGACATTCACACTGGACTTGGAAGACCTAAAAGTTTGAACGACAGACTGTCGGCGTGTGTGGGGCGCGATCGGTATCGCTCTCCGCTTGTGTGTGATCTCTCAAGTCATTTGTTCAAAGTCAATATCAGGAGAATGTTCCCCATGAAGTCGAAGTGCTTGCTCTCATGTCTCGTCGCAGCAGTGGCTGTTCAGGCCAACGCTGCCGAGGTCATCGTTTCAGGTGACATCACCACGTCGGTCACCTGGACCGCCAACAACACGTACAACCTGCAAGGACAGGTGTTCGTGCTCGCCGGTGCCACCATCACCATCGAGCCAGGCACCATCATCGCCAGCAGCGCCGGTGGTTCGCTGGCGGTTTGCCGCGGAGCTCGCATCGATTGCGAGGGAACTGCGGAAAACCCGATCATCTTCACCTCCAAGGCCGACTACGACACCTGGACCCCCGCGGCTCCACGCGGTGTGTGGCGCGCAAGCTGCAACGAGTGGGGCAACCTGACGATCATGGGTCGCGGTTTCGTGGGCAAGTACGGCAATGGCGCCCCATCGACCAACACGGCTGCTCCAAGCGCGGGCAACTACTCCCTGATGGAAGGCTTGACGCCGGCTGGCGGCTCTGACGAACGCACCCGCTACGGCGGCGGCGATGATCAGGACGACAGCGGCTCGCTCCGCTACACCTCGTTCCGCTACGGCGGTCTCGTGGTGGGACTCACCAACGAGCTCAACGGACTCTCGCTGGGCGGTATTGGTCAGCAGACCCAGATCGATCACGTCGAGATCATGAACAACGTCGATGACGGCATCGAGATCTGGGGCGGCAAGGTCGACCTCCGATACTTCTCGATCTGGAACATCGGTGACGATTCGTTCGATTTGGACCACGGATGGCGCGGTCGCGGTCAGTTCGGACTGATCGTGCAGGGCTACTCCAAGAACGCAGCGTCGGGCTCAGGCGTGTGCGACTCGATGATCGAGATTGACGGCGCTGCGAAGTCTGACGCCCAGCCTGTTTCGACTGTGTCGCTCTACAACATGACGCTCATCGGACAGCCGCTCAGCGTGAAGCGCGCCATCAAGTTCCGTGACGGAGCCCGTCTCCAGGTCAACAACAGCATCATCATGGATGCTGGTGAGGCAGTTGTCCGAAACGACAACACCGACGGCGAGGCAACGGACGGACAGACCGGCTACGGCCACAACGGCACCCTGACCTTTAACGCGTGCTGGACGACGGATTTCAACGTGTACTCCACGGTGAACCCCTTCACCTCGAACCCAAGCCCCGCTGAGGCTTACACGAGCCAAGATGGAGGCAAGCTGAGCCAGATCACTGACACCGTGTTCTTCAACAACGTCAATTCCGCTGCGTACACGACAGCGAACTCCGTTGGCGTCTTCGCTGCCAGCAACAACAATGTGATCGCAACGGCTTCGCCGATCACATCGATCACCCGCGGTCCAACGCAGGTTCTGACCGGCGTCGCCATCCAGCCCGTCATCGGACTGGATCCTCGCGCTGCCAACGATGCAGTATCGGCTGTGACTGCTCCTCCACCAAATGGGTTCTATGTGCCAGTGTCTTATCGTGGCGCCTTCGGTCCAAGCGACAACTGGCTGTGCGGTTGGAGTGCGGCATCGCAGTACGGATATGTGACGACTCCTAGCGGTTGCGCTGCTCCGTGCCCAGCCGATCTGGATTCGAACGGCAGTGTTGGCGGTAGCGACCTCACCATTCTCCTGGGTTCTTGGGGAACACCGGGCGCAGCTGACCTCGACTTCTCAGGATCAGTTGGTGGGTCAGATCTCACGATCCTCCTCGGCGCGTGGGGCAACTGCTCCTAAGTAACCGCAAGACAGACGCTTCCTTCATTCTCGGCGCTTGGCGGTGGAGATCGCTCCCCGCCAAGCGCCTTTCGGCTTCCAATGAGACACCCACAAATCTCCCGTTCGGTCTTTGTGCTCGCTGCCGCATTCGTCGGATTCGCCGTCGCGGGGGCGGGCTGTCAGGCAACGCCGAAGGGAAAGGCGAACGATTCATCGGCACTGCTCGATCAGGCAATGGATGTGGCTTCATCGCCGCACGGCAAGTCGCATGCGCGCGTGAAGTCGCGGTTGCAGCGAGATGTTGTTCTCACCGCCATTGAACTGCAGGCATTTGATGCTGCGCTGCGTTACGCGGACAGGATCGAGGATGGACGGCGCGCGGAGTCGCTTGCGATCCTCGCGCAGGCGTTCGCCGAGGCGGGAGAGAGGGCGCGCGCAGATCAGTGTGTGATTCGCGCCATCGATCTTGCAGCGTCCACAGAGGGTGCCACGCAAGAGCGCATTCTCACGGAGATTGCTGTCGCATTTGCAAAGATGGGCCAACTCGAAAGGGCGCGGCAGTTTGCAGGGCGCGTTCCACAGGAACTCACGGGGCGGGTCGAAGCGGAAATCGCCACGCGCGTGACGATCGAAGAGTTGGATCGTCAGTGCGATGCCTTCGATCGAGCGATCAAGACTGGCAACCTCGATGTCGTGCGTTCGGGAGTTGGCGGCTACTTCGCCGTCCTGAAGCGAGTTCGTGGTGATGCGAGCCGCTGCGATCGCGCGGAGAAGGCGATCCGCGCCGCCATGCCGGGGTTGCCGATCGAGTATCGAATCGACGCATCCATTCGCCTCTCCGATGAACTTGATGCGCAGGGGCGCACCGACGAGGCGATGGCGGAAGTTGTGCGTGCGCGCGACCTGCTGAGGACATCGGATTTCCTCCCCGACACCAGCGGACCGATCGGTCGAAATCTTGCACTCGCCTTCGAGCGCCGCGGGGATGGAGTGCGAGCGCGCGAACTCCTGCTCGACATGGTTGCCGCGTACGAGCGCGATCCCAAGTCGATGGTGGACATTGAGCGCGCCGATTACCTCTGTCCGCTGGCTGCAGCCTTGGCACAGGTTGGCGACACTGAGAACGCTCTGCGCGTGTGGGCACTCGCTTTGGAGGCGGGCAGCATCAATCCGAACGCTCGTCCCCGCGCCGAGGATCTTTGCATGATCATGCTTGCAATGGCCCGTCAGGGAATCGAGCCGACGGAGGGGATGCGCAGCAAGATGGCGCAGATGAGGGGGGGGCTCCAACCTCCATGGTGATGCACGGGCGATTTGTTGTCGCCTTCGTCATTGTGCTGCTGCTGGCCGCCGCTCCTGCCCTCGGGCAGGCTGCTGTCGGCGGCACCGTGCGCGGAACCGTCACGGACAAGGAGTTCGGCGTTCCCGTGGTGGGTGCGGCGGTCAGCATCCTTGGAACGCGGGCGCGGGTGATCACATCCGAAACGGGTTCGTTCACGATTCCGAATGTCACCACCGGTACCTACACGCTTGTGTTCACCAAGGACGGCTATGTCCGTGAGGTGCGGCCGAATGTGGGGGTTGTCAATGGTCAGTTGACGGATGTCGACGCAACGATGGCCGGCGAGTTCGAGGATCTCGACGAGGTCGTTGTCCAAGACATCAATGTGGAGCAGCAAGAGGCGGCGCCGATCCAGGTCATCACGCCGCCCGAGATCGTGCCGATCGTGATCGTGCAGCCGATGGAGTTCACGCTGCGACTCGACAGCCCGCAGTTGCTCGATGTTGTCGGCGTCGACACGATTTCACGGTCGGGCGCTGGTGATGCTGCCGCAGCACTGCTGTTGGTGCCGGGCGCAACACTGCAGGAGGGCAAGTACGCCGTCGTGCGCGGACTTCCCGATCGCTATGTGAGCGTGCTGCTGGACAGTGTGCGATTGCCTGTCTCAACGCCTGGCAAGCGCGCGGTGCAGCTCGATCAGTTCCCCGCGGCGGTGATCCAGAGCATCCAAATCAGCAAGAGTTTCACCCCCGATCTGCAGGGCGAGGCATCGGGAGGCGGCGTGAATGTCGTGCTGAAGGACATCCCTGACGAAGGGATCTTCCAAATCCGTGCGCAGTACGGGATCAACTCTCAAGTCAAGAATGGGTCGTTCCTGACCTATCCCGGCGGGCAACTGGACTTTTGGGGTGGCAATGATGTGCTGCAAACGCAGCCCGACTTGATCGGCCAGCCGTGGCCGAACAATCCCACCGGGACCACGACGGGCAATGCGCCGCCGATTTACAAGTGGTCTGTCGCCGCGGGCGACTCGTGGCAAGTGGACGACGACCTCAAGGTTGGTGGTTTCGGCAACTTCTTCTACGACGCAGGCGCCTCGTACTTCGACAACGGACAGTTGAATCAGTACTTGCAAGCGACGCCAGGAACGTCGTTGGTCCCGCAGACATCGGAGGGGGCAAACCCCGTCCCAGGCGGGCAGTACATCACGCAGCTCTACGATGTGACGCAGGGAACGCAGTCGATCCAGTGGGGTGGTATGGGGGCCTTTGGGCTCGAGACCGAGCAGCACAAGATCGGCGCAAAGTTCATCTATACGCAATTGTCCGAGAGCCAGGCAGTTCTGCTCATCGACCAGCGTGGCAAGGACTATTTCTTCCCCAACTACGACGTGAATGATCCCTTCGGTCCAGGCAACGAAGGCGCCGAAGCCTTTGAAGCTCCGTGGCAGCGACTCGAGACGCTCGATTATTCACAGGTCATCACCGAAGCGCTGATTCTCAACGGAGAGCACACGCTTGGATTCCTCGGACCCAACGAGGCAGAGGAACTGCCCGAACCGATTGCCTTGGGCGCCCCAAAGATCGACTGGCGATTCGCGCTGAGCAAGGCGAGCGAAAATCAGCCGGACCAAACTCAGTTCGCATCCATCTGGAAGCCTGCCAGCGGGATCGCACCCGGATTTGTTCTCCCCGAGGAGTGGACATACACGGACGATCTCGTCCCGTTCAGCAGCGCAGGCTTCGTCCAGCACATCAACTACTTCAACGAAGAGCAGAGCATCCAAGGCGCGACAAACATCAAGTTGCCGTTCCTTCAGTGGAACGACCGTGAGGGGTACATCAAGGTGGGCATGTTCGCCGACTCCCTGTCGCGAACGTACACCCAAGACACCTTTTACAACGACACGAACCCGCCGGGCACGACTTCCTACCAGGCCCCGTGGACGGATCCGTGGAGCCAAGTGTTTCCATCACAGGGTCAGCCGATTCTTCAGAGCAACGCCGACATTTCATACAACGGCAGCCAACTCATCGCAGCTGGCTACGGGATGATCGATTTGCCCTTCACGGAGACGATGAACCTGGTGACGGGCGTGCGCTATGAAACGACCGACATGACCACCACGGTTGTGCCGGATGCGGACGCATTGTGGTTGCCCCCTGGTGGTGGGCTCCCTGGCTTCATCCGCGATTATCCGTCCAGTGAGTACAACGCCAACATCAATCAGGCGAACATCCTGCCGATGATCGGCTTGAACTGGAACATTCGTGACGATTTGGTGCTGCGAACTGCGTTCGCGCAGACGCTCGCGCGCCCAAACTTCTTCGAACTCGTGCCCGTGTTGCAATACGAGTATGTCGGTGGACCGCTCTTCATCGGAAATCCGGCGCTTCAGATGAGTTCCCTCAACAACTACGACCTGCGTCTCGACTGGACCCCCGAGGAAGAGTGGCTCATCTCGGGGTCGGTGTTCTACAAGCAGATCTACGACCCCATCCAGTATGTGCAGCGATTCGCGACCAGCTTCAGTTACACGACGCCCGCGAACTTCGACAATGCAACGCTGTTTGGTGTTGAGATTGAAGGTCGGGTGACCGCCGAGCCGCTCCTCGGCGAGGACTTCAAGGGCTTGGCGACGGGTGCCAACTTCACCTACATGAACTCCCAGGTGCAGTTGCCAGAGGCTGATCAGGCGGCCTTCCGCGCGTATGGCGTCGACGTCTCTTCGCTGCCCATGACCGCAACTCCCGACTACCTGTTCAATGTCAATGTGACCTACGACTATGAGCAGACGGGTACTCAGGTCGGCATCTTCTACAACTACCAAGGGAAGTCGTTGGTCTCTGGTGCATCGACCGAATCGTCGGGCTTCCCGATTCCAGTGCCCGGAGATCTTGTGCCATCCATCTACCAACTTCCCTACGGAACACTCAACTTCACGCTGCAGCAGCGGCTCATCTATGGTTTCGCATGCAGTTTCGCAGCGAAGAACCTGACCAATCCGATTCGTGAAACGCAGTTCGAGAGTTTCGACGGGCAGACGGCCGTCAACTCCACCTATACGGCAGGCATCGACCTGACATTCGGACTCTCCTGGCAATTGATCTTCTGACGGACTCCACCATGCAACCCATCGCTCCATCCCTCATACTGATCGCATCCGCGCTCGCATTTCTGCTCACCTCATCGCCGGCACAGGCCCAGTCCGATGCGCCAAGCGCTCCAGCTGCCGCAGGCGATGCCGCTGCCGAACCGGCATCGATCGAACCCAAGCCGCTGCTTGACGAGAACGGCAATCCGTTCCCGGAGCCTCGTCCGAAGGCGCCTGACTTCAACGCGGAGATCGCTGCAACCAGATTTGCCGAACTGGCGATGGCCGATGTGCTGATGGAGCTCGCGCTCGGTCAGTTGGTGAAGCAGAACGGCGAGACCAAGTCGGTGCGTGATTACGCCCACCGTATTGTCACGAACCACACGGCCATCCAGCTCATTCTCGCGAAGGCAGCTGCTGCGAGCGGTGTCGCGCTGCCGACCGACCTCACCCCCGAGCAGATGCAAGTCCTCGAACGCCTGAGCGCGTTCAGCGGTGAGGCACTCGACAGGGAGTACCTCTGGGAACAGTCGCTTCGGCAGCCCCGCACCATGGCCATGTACCGCTGGCAGTACGACAACTGCGATGATGACAAGCTCAAGGTCTTTGTCGTTGGCACAACGCCGATCATCCAGGTGCACACCCGCATCGCCGATGAACTGCACAAGAAGGTGAACGCGCAGGAGATCCGCCTCCTCGAACGGCGCGTCGAAGCCGAACGCAAGGCGGAGCAGGAACGCAAGCAGGCCGAGGCGCAAGCCGCCGCCGACGCCGCCGCGAAGAAGTCCACTCGCAAGTTCAAGAAGTAGCGCAGCGAGCGCGCCCTGTCAGACTCGAGCGCTGAATCTTCAGAGCGGACCTCATCGGCGAATGCGGCTTGCGCCCAACAGCCCGGCCGCGAAGAGCAGGGCGAACACTCCGGGGGAAGGAACGATCGACCCGCCGTTCAGGGCAGTGGACTGTTCAAGGATGGACAGGTCCGTGCCGCCAATCGACCACCGCATGTGCAACCGGGAGCCCGATGCCAACGCAACGCCCGAGGCGAACCCCTGCGACTGGGCAGCAACGCCGAGGATGTTCGTCATGGTGGCGACCGAGGGGGGCGATCCGGCCAAGGTCCACATCTCGCGCGTGTCACTCGCGGCGGCCGACGACTCCAAAGATCCGACAACCGCAACGCTTGCAACTGCAAACAAGATCGATCGCATAGGGACTGTTCTCTCGCTCATCGCAGAAGGGGGGACTGCGCCGCTGCGGGAGCAGCGGAAAGGGGACGCAGGTCTTCGAGCGGGAGGGATGATGCCGCAAGAATTTTCAGAGGTCACAAATGTCCTATGAGCGGGTTGCTCAAGGTTTGTGAGCCTGATGCTGTCGGGCGCGCGATTTCCGATTCGATTTCCGAATTGGTCCTTTGACTTGACGGTTTCGATCTCTCTTGCAGCCCGGCTGTCCCGTTGGGCAATCTTGGCGCAAACTGGGTCATGATGACCTGGCGAGCCGTTCATCGTGGAGTGCATGTCGTGACCGCCATCGTGGGCGCGGCACTTTCGCGTGGAGTGCTCGCTCAAGCGCCGGCGTTCATCAACTTCGAGACTCCTCAGGTCCATCCGATCGACATCACGCCAAACGGCTTGGTACTGGTTGCGGTCAACACGGCTGACAATCACGTGGAAGTTTTTGACATCGTTGGCGGACTCCCAGTGCACCGAGGATCTGTCTTCACGGGGCTCGAACCGGTTTCCGTGCGAGCCCGCACCGACTCTCACGCCTGGGTCGTCAATCAGATCAGCGACTCGGTGAGCGTCGTGAATCTCCAGTCGATGAGCCTCGAGCGCACGGTGCTCGTGGGCGACGAGCCCGCGGACATCGTGTTCGCCGGTGCGCCGCAGCGGGCATTCGTTTCGCTCGCGCAGCCGCGGCAGATTGCGACATTTGACCCCGAGGTGGCCGCACCAACAATCACGACGATCAACATCAACGGCAACCAGCCGCGGGCAATGACCACCAGCCCCGATGGATCGCTGGTGTATGTCGCGATCTTCGAGTCGGGAAACCGTTCGGTGATCGTGCCGCGCGCGACGGTGTCCCAAGGCACAGGACCCTACGGAGGGCAGAATCCGCCGCCCAACTCTGGCACATCCTTCGTGCCCGCGATCAACCCCGACAATTCGCAGCCTCCTCGCGTTGCGCATGTTGTCCGCAAGAACGCACAGGGCCAGTGGCGCGATGGCAACAACCGCAACTGGACATCGCTCATTCCATTCGATGTGATCGACAATGATGTGCTGGTGATTCAGGCCTCGACCGGCACCGTCTCCGCGGTGACCGGGCTGATGACGACGGTGACCGGCATCGGCACCGCACCCAACGGTCAAGTCCTCGCGGTCGGCATGGAGTCGCGAAACGAGATTGCCTTTGAGGCGCAACTCAATGGCACTTTCCTTCGCTGCCAAGCGAGCCTCGTGCCGTCTGGTGGGAGCGGCAGCGCGACCTCGTTCGATCTCAATCAGCATTTGAACTACGCATTGCCGTCCACCGACATCGTCACGCGACTGCAGTCGATCGGCGACCCGCGCGGCGTTGCCTGGCATCCAAGCGGATCTCGCGCGTTCATTGCGGGCATGGGGTCCAACAGCGTGGTGGCAGTGTCACCTGCGGGACAGCGGCTGGCGGTGATCCAGGTTGGCGAAGGTCCAAGTGGACTGGTGCTCGCGCCTGGCGGCGAGAAACTGTTCGTCCTCAACCGCTTCGACGGCAGCATCTCGACGATCGACACTGCCACGAACGGCGAACTCGCGCGCGTTGCGTTCCATGACCCGACGCCAACTGCCATCAAGCAGGGGCGGCCGTTCCTCTACGACACCCACCTCACAAGCGGGCTTGGGCATGTGTCCTGCGCTTCCTGCCATGTCGATGCGCGCAGCGACCGCTTGGCATGGAACCTCGGTGACCCCTCGGGTGCGATGATCGCCTTCAATGCAACCTGCGTTGAGGATGGGCTCTGCGTCAACTGGCATCCGATGAAGGGACCGATGGTCACCCAAACGCTCCAAGGGATCATCGGGCAGGAGCCGCTGCATTGGCGCGGGGAGAAGGCGGGCATCGAGGACTTCAATGTCGCCTACACCCACCTGCAAGGACGCGAGTCGGAGATCACCGCGGCAGAGATGGCGCAGTTGAAGGCCTACATCGCCACGCTGGCCTTTGGACCGCAGCCAAACCGCAACATCGACAACTCGCTCCGCTCGAGCCTGCCGATCTTCGGCGGCATCGTGACGGGCAGCGGCGGCACGGGCAATCCGCAGGCGGGCGAAAACATGTTCAACACGCTCGCCACGCTGCCGAACGCCCCCGGGGGCAACACGCGCTGTGTGGACTGCCACCCGGGGCAGGTCGGGACAGGCAACGAGATCGGCATTCCACTTGGTCCCGTTCAGCAGAACCGCAAGGTGCCGCACCTTCGCGAGGTCTATCGAAAGACGGGCGCGGACCTGCAGTCCACCAGCGCGCGCCGCGGATTCGGATTCAATGCAGATTCCGAGTTCGCCACGCTGCAGGATCTCTTGCAGGTTGGGTTTGCATGGGGAACGGGCGCGACCGCGATCACCCGTCGACGGGACATGGAAGCGTTCCTCCTCTCGTTCGGCACGGATACGCACGCGGGGGTCGGGCAGCAGGCGGTGGCCTCCAACGGTGGGGGAGCGGGTGACAACATCGCACGAATCAACCAACTCGTCTCCATCGCATCGAGTGGTACGGCGGGGCTCGTTGTGAAGGCAAGCGGTTCAACGCAGCCGCGCGGGTGGATGCTTGAATCGGGCGGCTTCCGAAGCGATCGTCAGGCGGAGCCACTTGTTTCGGCGTCGGCGCTCTTGGCGCTCAGCGGACCACAGAACCCGCTGGTGTACACACTCGTGCCTGCGGGCGCAGCCCGCCGCATCGGCATCGACCGCGATCAAGACACGCACCTTGACCGCGACGAAGTGGACGCAGGCAGCGATCCCGCAGATCCAACGAGCGTGCCCAACAGCTGCCCTGCAGACCTGTCATCCGATGGACTTGTCGATGGTGCCGACTTGACCATGCTCCTTGCGGGCTGGGGCAAAGGCGGGCAGACCGACCTTTCTGGCGATGGCACCACCGACGGCACCGACCTTGCCGTGCTGCTCGCGAGTTGGGGCGGTTGCAGGTAACGGCTCAGGAACGCACGCATACCGAGGCGCCGGACCATCGATCCGATCAGGAAGCTAGCGAGCCGATCCGTCCTGAGGCAAGATCGCGGCAACGGCCGTGAGTTCAGCGGGCGCCGCGTCCTCATGGCCCATCAGTTCCGCTGTCCTTCGTGCGGACGGCAGCAGTCTGGAGTTGAAGGACCCCATCGCGTCGTTGTACGACTTGTTCGCACCGTCAAGCCCCTTCCTCACCCTCTCCAGGTGGTCAGCGAATGTTCGGAGCCGATCGAGAAGTTGTTTCGCTTCGTCGCCGATCTTGCGCGCGTTCTCGTTCAGTCGCTCTTGCGTCCACTGCATCGCGCAGGTGCGGAGCAGTGCGAGCAGCGTGGATGGTGTGGTGATGATGACCTTGTTGCGCAGCGATGAAGTGAAGAGGTCGCCATCCGTCTCGAGTGCGGCGTGAAGCGCACTCTCCACGGGGACGAACATGATCGTCAGGTCCTCCGCCGTCCCGTAATCATTCGCAAGTGCCTTCGGATACTGACGCTTCTCGAGTGCGCGCACATGCGACTTGACTGCCTGGACATGCGCCATGCGAGCCGCGGCGCGCTCCGCATCGGATTTCGTGGCATCGAGCGCATCCAAATAGGCGTTCATCGGAACTTTCGAGTCGAGAGGAATGAAGCGCTTTCCAGGCAGGTGGATGATGCAGTCGGGCCGCGCCATCACGCCCTCGTCATTCGTGATTCCCTGTTGAAGGACGTACGAAATGTGTTCCGCCATGCCCGCCATCTCGAGCACATTCTGCAGAGCCACTTCGCCCCATTGGCCGCGCTGGCGATTGTCTCGCATCGCACTCGACAGCGTCATCGCCGCAGCCGATGCACGCTGCTGCAGGTCAGCGATCTGCTTGAGCTGCTCACTCAATGCCTTGCTGTCACCCTCGCGCCTTTCCGCCAGATCCCTCACCAGCTGCGCGTTCGCGGTCAGTTGCTCCTTCAGTGGCAGGAGCGTCGCATCGATCGCCTTCTGCCGTGCCTCGAGATCCGCCTGCGACAGTTGGTGCTGTCCGTCGAACTGCGTCTTTGCAAATGTCAGCAGCTGCTGCGAAGTGCTCTTCAGCAGATCCGATCCGGTTGCCTTGAAGGTATCGATCAGCGTCGATCGCGCCTGTTCAAACGACTCTTTCAGATCCTTCAGGCTCCGCTCGCGCTCGGTGATGCGCTCCTGCAGCGCACGGCGTTCCTGTTCGGAGCGCGCAAGACCGCGGGCTGTTTCCTCTCCGCGGGCGCGTTCAGCCTTGGTCTCGGCAAGGGAGCGGTCGAGTTGCTCGAGCATTGCTGCACTCCGCGCGCTCTCCGCGGCGCTTGCCGACTTCAGCCATGCGTAGACCCCCGAAGCACCGACAAAGAGCCCCGCAACGCCGCCAAGGAGAAGAGCCCCAGTGTCCATGGCAGGAGTCTAGATCGCCGTTCGCTACCGCTCCATTGTGTCGAGGGTGTCCCATGTTCCGTCGAACGCCCACTCGTAGTTTCGCCAGCGATCGATCGATGAACGATTGATCGATCGGCGGACTTGCTCGTGACTGAGGGTCAGCACGGTGCGTCGGTTGGCCTCTGGCGTGAGCGTCGCTTCGTGCATCGGCAGCCCGAGCCGCGACAGCACCCGTTCCATGTGCTCACGCGGCGACTCCACGAGCGACTCGTAGCGAATCGCCTCGTGCGACAGACCGAGCACTTCAAGGGCACGCGGCGCAAGCGCACGCTCCGCCGCGATGACGCTGCGGATCGAATCGAGGGAGCGGGTCCAGCCGAACGCCCGCGGATGAAAGTTGCCAAGGAAAATGCTGATCGCCGTGTCACGCGCCGCCCGTTGCATGCGCAGGCACACCGCGCCGGGCAGGACCGCAGCGACCGCCGGGAGATGGCGCCAGGTCATGAGCGACTTGTCGAAAGTCCATGACGCACCGCTGCGCCGCGAGATCAACGGTCCCGCGAGGTAGCTCTCCCGAAGTCGGTGTGCGTCGCTGCGTTCAAGCTGATGGAGCCCCGCCGGCCACATGCCTCGCCCGAGAAGCTCGCCTCCAAGTGTCGCAATGCCCTCGTACTCCCCAATGCCGCAAATGGCTGGATGCCGATCGAGCATTTGCTCGAGCAGCGTCGTTCCGCTTCGAGGAGCGCCGACCACCAACAGCGCGCCTGGTTGCGGAGGGATGCTCGGTTCAAACCAGGGTCGCCCACGCTCGAGCAACGCCAACTGCGCCCGTGCATCCTCCAGCAGCCCTTCGACATCGAACACCGAGCCCGTCGACGCATGCAGGAACACAGCAAGTTCGAACGCCCGTCGATACTGCGCGTCGGCATCGAGCAGACGCACTGCGTCGAAGCCAGCGATTCGCCGCAGGTGAGCGGGTGCGTCGGAGCGCGCAAGTGACTCCAGGCGGTCGATCGTGCCGCCGCGGTCGGTGCGTGCAGTGATGCGTGCCGTGAAAATCGCAGCGCGGGAATCCTGCAGCCAATCGCCGCCGCGCGAGAGAAGATCCTCCAACTCCTCGCGGCGGTTTGATCGGTACAGCGCCTCAGCCAACGCGAACATCGCATCCAAAGCATTCGGCGCTCGCTGTTGAACCAGGGCCTGCAGCGCTGCGATCGCATCGGAGCTTCTGCCGAGCCGATGGTTGATGACCGCACGCAGGAGGGCGACATCGGGACCGCCTGCCCCGAGGCGAACAGCCTGATCGACCGCCTCATGAGCAGCCACTAGGCGCCCCATGCCAAATGCGCCGCGCGCCCGCGCAAACCAAGCGGCGGGGCTGCGGGGTGCCGACTCGGTCCAAGCCACCGCCAGCGGGAATGCCTGCGGAAAGTCATGCCGCGCGAGCAGGTCGTTGACTTGCGACGAATCGGGTGCTCGAGCCATGAATCGAGGGTAACAGTGTCACGAGGGCACCGATGGACTGGATCGTGGCGGAGGCCAGGTCTTGTGGGTTTGCGCCGCCGCCGCTGAGCCGCTGCCGAACCGCTGCTGATCACTGCGTGCTGCGCACCTGAGTGCGCGGCGCCTGTGTAGTCCGCCAACGCTCGACCGACCCGAGCGGCGCGTACCAGACCCAGTCAATGTCGTTCGTTGGCTGGTACGAAGCCTGCTCGTAATAGGGATTGCGCACGGGAAAGGTTGTCGGAAGTGGAGCGGAGGCACCGCCGATGGCCCATTCAAATCCATCGGATGCCAGAGGGTCGCCACGGTTGTCTCGACCATCGCACCCAACGGACCAAACACGATTCCCCTTGGCATCACTCACGAGCAAGATCGCTGAACCCGTCCAGGGATCGATCGGGATCGACGGCAGGTAACTGGGCACCAACTCATCGGCGGTTGCGGGCCATCTGCCAGTGTCGCGCAGGAATCGCAGCGCGGCGCAGGTCACAGCGACCGAATCACATTGCGCTCGGTCAACGGCGTAACCCGCCATCGCCCTCGAGAGGGACGGCATCAGAAGGCGAGGCAGGGTCCAGCGAAGGGGAGCATCTTGCACTTCGCTCTCGAACGCACGGTCCATCGTGCGCACCTTGAGATAGTCGGGAAGAGGGAGTTGACTTGCGTTCTCAGCTGCGACAAACAGCCGGTCGACAAACGCGTTCGTGGACTTCCGGTCTGCAAAGCTCCATGCTGCCATGGGTGCGGACAAGGCGCGAGGGAGTGCTGCCAGTACCTGCGCGGTCCCTCGCTCGGCGGACACGCCTTGTTTCGGTTCCATCATCGCGAGCATGTTGATGAGCACGCGCTCACTGTCCTTGTTCATCAAGAAGACGCCATCACCGTTACCGCTGTCGGTGAAGAGAGCCTGCAGAATGTCCTCCCACATGAGCCGCTCGCTAGTCGCGACGAACTTCTGCAGTTCATCGGGGACCGATTCGAACGCGGTCTGCAGTTCGGCGAGCTGGGACGTGTTGAGCAGTTCCGGCTTCCACTCAAGCGCCGCAGTCGTGTAGGTGCGTGCCATCGAACGAATGCCAAATCCGACCAAGTCACAAATCAACAGGCGCCCTTCCTGGGCGTGCTTGGATATCGCCAGCACAGTCTGCATGTCGGTGACGAAACGGGCCCCGTCGTCATGATCGACGGCACGAATGGCGTCGCAGCAGAGGATCCGCGCAGCGGCGCGCATCTGGGCGAGGTGTGGGAGTTCCAATGCAAGCATTGGCAGCACTTTGGAATAGTCCTCCGTCGCCGACGAGAAATCTGCCGATGGCTCTCCCAGGAGCTGCGCATTCAATGCGTCGCGAGGAGCCCCGACCGGGAATCCGAGTTTGGGAATGGCGCGAGCCGTGTGCAGCATGCGAATCCCCTCGTCATGGTTCTGCAGCCATTCGGCGACCTTCGGCCACTGCTCGTCGCCTGGCCACGGCATCGCATTGAGCGCTTCCCGCGCCTCGCTCGATGGTGCATTGAAGGCGAATTCGAGTTGCAAGAGCGCGCTTCGGTAGATCGGCCAAGCACACTCCTCTGGGCTGCTTGACTTGGGAAGTGTGCTTTGGAACACGGCGACGGTATCGGTGCGCCGCACGGGCTCCTGCGACAGGAGGTAGGCGGCGAAAGATGCGTAGGCGACGAACGCAAGGAGTGCGGCGACCGATGTCACGAGCGCCGCCTTGCCGATCACACGATCGAGCATGGTGCGCTTGGCGATTGCGCCAGCGCGCAGTGATGCTGCGGCGAGTTTCGGATCACCAAAGGCAGCCATGGCCGCATCGGGGGTGCGACCGGAAGCCAGTGCTTCACGGAAGTGCGAGAAAAGTTCGAGTTCCAAGTCCCTTTGCTCGCGTTTGCGAAGCCGCGTGAGACGGACAGTTCGCTCAATGAATGCTCGGAGATCCGCGGGAAAACCGTCCGTCATGCAATGGCTCCTTTCCAGTTGGAGTGTGGCAGCAACGCACCAATCCGAGTCACGCCGAGCGCCTCCATCGCAGCCGCCAGTTTCCGCCAGGTGCGCGAGTCTTCCGCAAGGCGCTTTCGTCCGCCGGAAGTGAGTCGGTAGTACTTGCGCGGCCTCGCGCCCGACTCATCCCACCGCGCCGTGATCAGCGACTTCGCCTCGAGGTTGTAGAGCATGGGATAGAGGGTGCTCTGGCCCATCGCGAGAACACCGTCCGTCCGCCGCTCGAGCGCCTCGATGATTTCGTAGCCGTACATCTCGCCGCGATCAAGCAGTTTCAGGACCGCAATAGGGCCGGCTCCCCTGATGAATTCGCCTTCAATGGACATGGTGTACCTCGATGGCCATACTATACGACACATAGTATGAGGTGGTTGCAAGGTTGATCGGGAAGCGGCCTTGGCGTAGTGTGCCCCCGCCGAATGCTCGTCGCCCAGGCTTACTCCTTTACGCAAAAGGCGCGGTTGGCGGTCACGCTGGCGTGGGTTGCGGGGTATGTCAACATCGTTTGCATCGTGGTGTGCGGGAAGGGAGTTTCGCATGTCACAGGCACCCTGAGCGCGTTCGGCAAGGACATCTCCGACAGCGATTGGGAACCGCTGATCGTGTCGGGATGGTTGTTGTGGTGGTTCTTTGCAGGCGCCTTTTCCTCGGGTGTAGCCACCGCGGTTGCTCGCGCGCGGAACTGGAAGTCTCCTTACGTGCTGCCCATCGCTGCCGAAGCAGTGGCGCTGCTGGGCTTTGCGATCACCATCTGGGTCTCTGAGGCACCGCAGATCGAGGCGGGCGTTGACCTCGAGGGGGCAGAACTCCTGGTGACTACGGCGTTTGCCTGCTTCGCCATGGGACTGCAGAACGCCACCGTGTCACGAATCTCCAGCGGCGTGGTTCGAACGACGCATGTGACGGGTGTTCTCACCGATCTCGGACTGGAGATCGTGAATGTCCTTCGCCCCAAGGCGCCGCGGCGTGTTGGCGGCGCTGAAACGCCGGCCGGATTGACGGTCAACGAGCGCGCGCTGCTGCTGACGCTGATTCTGGTGGGATTCGGCCTTGGTGCTGGATTGGGCGGTGTTCTGCTGGCTTGGTCGCTGCAACTTGTGATGCTGCCTCCCATCCTGTTCCTCTTCTGGCTCGTGTGGCTCGATCAATCGCAGCCCGTGGCCGATTTGGTGCGCGAGGAATCGTCGCTGCCCGGCGTTGCACCAGGTTTGGCCGATCTGCCGACAAGCATCGCGCTTTTCCGCCTGCGGTGTGCTGGTCGGCGTCGAGGCAGGCCGCATCGACTGCCCAACATGACTCACTGGGGCGAGTCCCTCGACTCCGCGGTTCAGGTCGCCGTGATTGACCTCTCTGAAGCGAAGGACATCGAGTTCGCCAGCGCTGAAGAACTCTGCTTGGTGGCCGAGCGCTTCGACAAGTCAGGGCGTTCGCTCGTTCTTGCTGGCGTCGCGCCGGGGCACTTCCCATCGCTTCATGCGGCGGGGCTCGATCGACTGTTGCCAATCGGCAGCGTTGCGCGCGATGTGCCCGAGGCTCTTGCGTTCGCACGCGCGCGCGCAGGGCCCACGCGTGGTGGCGTCATGGGCGACCGAACTGCCGTCCCAAGCGCCATCCGAAGCGCAACGGCGTAGCATCGCGAACTCCATGTTGCCATGGACACATGGCAGCATGTCAGCTGCCATCAACCAGCAGTGCAGGAGACCCACCCATGTTTCTTCGGATGATCTATGACGAGAAGTTGGCAGAAGCTGCATACTTGATCGGCTGTCAGCGCACGGGCGAGGCGATCGTGATCGACCCCGAGCGCGATGTGGACCGCTACGAACGGCTTGCAGCGGCGCATGGTCTGCGCATCGTTGCCGCTGCAGAGACGCACATCCATGCAGATTTCATCTCTGGTGGCCGCGAGCTCGCCGAGCGTGGCGCGAAGGTGTATGTCTCCGATGAGGGCGATGCAGACTGGAAGTACCACTGGCTCGACAAGAAGAGCAGGGGCGGCGCGTATGCGCATCAGTTGCTCAAGGATGGCCACACATTCCGAATCGGAAACATCGAGTTTCGTGCCGTCCACACTCCTGGGCACACGCCCGAGCATTTGTGCTTCATGGTGACCGACCTTGGGGGTGGCGCCGACAAGCCGATGGGAGTGGCGACTGGCGACTTCGTCTTCGTCGGCGATCTTGGACGGCCAGACTTGCTGGAGTCCGCGGCGGGATTTGCCGGACAGGCGGATCCGTCGGCGCACCGTCTGTACGCAACGGTCCGCAAGTTCATGGAGTGGCCTGACTATCTGCAGGTTTGGCCGGCCCACGGCGCGGGAAGCGCCTGCGGCAAGGCGCTCGGAGCCGTTCCCACCACCACGGTGGGCTACGAGAAAATGTTCAACCCGTCGATCCTCGCTGCTCGAAGCGAGCAGGGGTTCGTGGATTACATCCTGGATGCGCAGCCTGAACCGCCGCTGTACTTCGCAAGGATGAAGCGCGACAACAAGATGGGCCCGCGCGTGCTCGGGGGCGTTCCAACGCCGCCGCGGTTGACTGCTGCGGACCTTCGTGGGATCGATGGCGCGCAAACGGCGATCATCGATACCCGTCCATGGGCTGCATTCCGCGGGGGTCATGTGCGTGGCGCACTTCACCTGCCGCTCAACAATTCGTTCAACACCGACGCGGGTTCGCTCATCGCTGAGGATGAGCCCATGCTGCTTGTTGTCGAGGGTGGGCGCGTCGATGAAGCGGTGCGCGACCTGATTCGGGTTGGGCTCGATCGGTTCGTCGGTTGGTTCGATCCAGCTGACCTCGTCGCGTATCAATCGGGAGGCGGCGCGTGGGCAACGATCGCCGAGAAGAGTGTGGCGGAGGCGCAGGTGTTGCTCGAGACCGAGCGACCGTTTGTGCTTGATGTGAGGCGCGCGAGCGAGTTCCGTGGAGGGCACATCGCCGGCGCGACCAACATGGCGCACACCCGCATGCTCGCACGACTGACCGAGATTCCCCGTGATCGCCCGATTCTGGTGACCTGCCAACTTGGTGGTCGGTCTGCACGCGCCTGTTCGTTGCTGGCGCGGCATGGGTTTTCCTGCATCAACCTCGCTGGCGGGATGAGCGCTTGGTCGAACGCGCGCGCGGCGGTCGAAGTCTGATGCCGACCAACCGTCGCTTGAACCACCTTCAGGCGGTGCAGCCTTGATCGGAGCATGGCTTGGTGCGGCGGCGGTGGGACTGTCCCTCGGGCTCCTCGGCTCGGGAGGCGCGATCCTCACCGTGCCGATCTTGGTGTACTTCGTTGGCCACGATGAAAAGAGCGCGATCGCCGAATCGCTGGCAATCGTCGGCGCCATCGCCTTGCTTGGCGCTGCGCGTGCGTTCCGCGCAAAGTCGGTCGATGTGCGCAGCGCGCTGCTCCTTGCGCTGCCGGGAATCCTCGGCACTGCGGTTGGAACGCGCGTGTCGATGTTGATCCCTGGCGCGGTGCAGTTGTCGATGCTCGCCCTGCTGATGGGTGTCGCCGCCGTCCTGATGTTCCGCGCGGGAGCACGACCGTCGCAACCGATCTCGTCTCCAGAACCGCACGCAGGTCCGCTGCGCACTTCGGTGTGGGTCGTGCTCGCGCAGGGCGTTGCGCTCGGACTTGTCACGGGCCTCGTCGGGGTCGGCGGCGGATTCCTGATCGTTCCGATGTTGGTCATCGTTCGCGGACTTCCCATGCACCGCGCGGTCGGGACAAGCTTGGCGGTCATCGCGATCAACTCGATGTCGGGCTTCCTGCAGGTCATGATGCTGCAGGGGTTTGATTCGGCCAGCGCAACTTCCAATGGCGTTGCCGCAGGTGGCGCCGTGGCGATCTTGGTGGTTGATTGGCACACGATCGCAGTTTTTGCAGCGATCGGCTGCGCCGGGAGCATCGCGGGGAACGCGCTCGGCGGACGAATCCCAGCCGCGGCACTCCGGCGGGCGTTCGCGGTGCTCCTGCTGCTGATGGCGGGGTTCATTCTTGTGCGTTCTGGACCGCGAATATGGAACCGACCCGCCCTGTCGGTCCTCCAATGGAGTGTGCGGACACCCCTACAGTGATCGCACTGCTTTCCTCGGACACGACAACTGGAAACAACATCATGACGACTGCCTCGCAAAATCCCCCAACTTCACAATCGCTCGGCAACGGTTCTGGCGGCGTTGCTGAAATCGCACCCTCGGAAGCCCAGCGCCGCCTTCAGCAGGCTCAATCGATCCTCGTCGATGTGCGCGAGCCCGACGAGCATGCGCGTGAGCGCATCGCGGGATCGCGGCTGATGTCCCTCTCGCGCTTCGACCGCGAGCAGGTGGCAACATGGATCAAGCCAGGCCAGAGTGTGATTCTGCACTGCAGAAGCGGTCGTCGTTCGGCAGATGCGTGCCGGATGGCCGCGTCGCTTGTCGATCGCGGCATCGCCGTCGTCAGTCTCGCTGGCGGCATCGAGGCATGGAAGGCGGCGAGCCTTCCCGTTTCCTGCGATGCACGGGCGCCGGGGATCAGCATCATGCGTCAGGTGCAACTCGTCATCGGCGCGTGCGTCCTCACGGGCTGCGCGTTGGCATGGTTCGTGGATCCGCGGTTCATCGCCGTGCCCGCGTTCTTTGGCGCGGGCCTTGCCTTTGCCGGAGCGACTGGTACTTGCGCGCTTGCGTCCGTGATTGGCTCGATGCCTTGGAACCGCATCGTTCCATCGGGCGGATCGTGCTGCGGCGGTGTTTCCAACAACAAAGGAGTTTGACATGTCGACAAGCGCACAGGCATTCTTTGAAACATGGCAGTCACGCATGCATGGGATGAAGGACGCGCCAGGTGGCGCGGACATCGGCAGGGGATTTGCAGGGATGTTCCAGGCACTCATGAAGGATGGAAGCGCGGCCGGCGGACTCGATGCGAAGCACAAGGAACTGATCGCGCTGGCGATCGGCGTCGCGTTGCGGTGCGAGGCGTGCATCTACTCCCATGTGGAGAAGTGCATCAAGGCTGGCGCAACGCCGCGTGAGGTGATGGATGCAGCGGGCGTGGCGGTCATGATGGGAGGCGGACCCGCGTACACGCAGATGCCCAAGGTGTCCGAGGCGCTGATCGCGCTGCATGCCCTGCCAACCGACGCGGCAAGCGTGAACTGATGGGCTCGCGCGCTGGCGGTCGGTCATGCCCGCACAGGCGGGCGTCCGCGGCGGCGCGCGGCGTGGGAGGGGCGCGAGTCATCGAGTTCGCGCACCGCACGCACGATCCGTTGGCGAAGGACCGCGGGCATGCGTTCGCTGCCGAATTGCCTGCATGCATCCTGCACGAGGTCGAGTTCGTGGAACACATGCCGACATCGCGCGCAGAACTCCGCCTGCGGTACAGCGAATCGTCGAGGTGAATCGCCGCGGTCCATCGACTCCATCTTCGCCCGCAGCAGGTCGATGCAGACTCGCTTGTCGAACGCTGGGGCAGGCGCGCGGCGCCGCGCGCCCGCTGCCGTCATCGCCCTTCGCAGCGCGAGACGACCGCGATGCAGTCGTGTCTTGACCGTGTTTGCCGCAATGCCGAGCGCCGCCGCGGTGTCGTCGACATCGAGTTCAAGCACTTCCTTCAGGATGATCGGCAGCCGAAGATGTTCAGGAAGGTCCGCAATGTGCGCCTGCACTGCATCCACTGCTTCCCGTCGAACCGCCTTCGCGTGCGGCGAATCCTCGTCAGACGCCACATCGAGCACCGTCGTTTCGCTCCACGGCATGAGATCGCTGGCGGTTCGTGTGCGCCGCACTCGTGACCGGCCGCGCGCCGCATGCAGTCGACACGAGCGCACCGCGATCGCGTAGAGCCATGTCATCGGATCGGCATCGCCACGAAAGGTGTGCCACTTGCGAAACGCCTGGAGGAAGACATCCTGGATCATGTCGTCGGCGTCCGCGCCGTTCTTGCAGAGCCGCCTCGCCAGTCCATGCAGTGGACCACCCGCGCGGTCGACGAGCGCTCGAATCGCTGCGGACGCTTGCATGTCTGGGCGCGCGGCACCCGGCGAGTGCGATGGGGACAGCGACCTCGTGCCGCGTGCGGTCATCGCTGCAGGGTATTCATGGAGCGGGGACTGTCGCCTTCGGTCGGCGCTCGATTCGCTCTGCGCGAACGATCAGCAAACCTTGGTCGTTGCGGTCGGCGACCACCCCAGTGACTGCAACGGTGGCGAGCGGCTCTAGACCTTGAACGCCGCGCAGCCCAACGGGCAGCACCTTTCCCGCCGCATCCACGATCTCGATCGAGGCCGTTCCTGCCTTCAGGCTTGCACGATCTTCGCAGCAGTAGTCCCAAGGGGTTGCGCAGTGATCGGGGTCCCCGCCGTCCGCACACGATGGCACCGCAGGATCCACGATGGTGAACACGGCTCGGTCGACGACGAATGGCTCGACACTGCCACCGATTCGGCCGACGATCGTCACGCGTTCACCCGTTCGTGCCTGCGCTTTCACGGTCGTGACGGTTGGCCCATTGGCCGAACCATTCGTGACGAATCCCGCTGGCAGGGCAGATGCCGTGGGGGAAGCGGTCGGATTCTCCGAGCACCCCACGAGTGCGGCGGCGAGCAGGAGGCAGAGTGCGGGGCAGATTCGCATGGTGCGCGTTGGAGCCGAAGTGTTCATGGTGTCTCCGTTGGATGAGGATGAGGGGGGGTCAATCGGACTTGAGTGCGGAAGGAAGGGGAGTGGACAGGCAGCGAACCGCGGGCGCGATGGCGCCGACGATCCCAACCACGATTCCAGAGAGGATGCCGAGGGCGATGACCCGGTCGTCGATGCGGATGCCGAACACGCCCATCGAGAATCGGACCGCGATGCCGTCGACGAAGAGCATCGCAATGACAACGGCAACGAGCGCGCCGGACAGCGATGCGATGAGCGACTCCTGCATCATGCTGATGACGACGGCTGCGCGGCTGAAGCCGAGTACTTGAAGCATCGCCAGTTCACGGATACGCGTCGCGAAGGCTGCGTACAGCGTGTTCAGTCCGCCGATGAGTGCGCCCGCAGCCACCAGCGCGGCGCTGACCAGCACAAGGATGCGAACGGGTCGGTAGAACGCACTCTGTGCTGCGTAGTACGCGGGCTCGTGGATGGCGCTCAGTTCAAGGTCGATGCGGCGTTGCGCAAACAGGTCGATGTCCGACGGTGACGCACCAGGCGCGAGTCCGACGATCACCCCTGAAACGGTCTCCCGCTTCGTGAGCACCAGCAGATCGTCAATCGGCATCCAGATCTCGCCATCGAGAACTGTTCCTGGCGCCTGAAAGAGACCGACGATCCGCATGGATCGACCGTCGACGGTGATGGCAGGTGGGCGTGCATCGCGCCGTGATGGCTCGCGCTCCTCGAGCGCGCCGCTGACTGCCGTGGGATCGAGGCCCGCCGCGCGCGCAGCACTCGCGCCGATGATCACTTCATTGCTTCCCGAATCGGGTGCGCGCCCCGCCGACAGTCGAACCTGCGGGTGAAGCAGGAATGCCATCGGCGTGATGCCTCGAATGATCCCCGTTCGGCTCTCCGCCTCCGCGTCGGCATCGTTCGCGGTTGCTTCACCGAGCGGAAGCGCAACATGGATCTCGGGGCTCGCCAACAGCCGACCATCCCACGATCCGACGCCAGCCGCGCTCGCGCCCACGGACTCCGCCACGGACCGCGGAATCTCGCTGCGCTCGAGGCTCTCTTCGCTGCCCGCGACGAGCAGCAGCACATTGCGCTCATGCCCGCTTGCCTGCAGCGCCTGATCCATTCCCTGCGCAAACCCAGCGCCCGCCATCAGGAGAAGGGCCACGAGCAGCGCGCCACCCACCGACAGCGCAAGCCGCGGCGGACTTCGTCCGAGGTTGCGCGTCGCATAGTGAAGTGGGATGAGTTTCATCACGCGAACCTCAGGTGCTGCGAAGACCCACGACGATTTCTCGGCGCGCCGCAGTCCATGCGGGAAGTGCGCCCGCCAGCAGCCCGAGCAGCGATGCAAGGAGGACGCCGAGCGCCGTGGCAGTCGGATCGGGCAGCACATCGATGGAAACACCTTCCATGCCGAAGGTGATTGTGGCGGTCTTGAGGACGATCCAGGCGAGGAGCGCACCACACGCGCCGCCACCGAGACCGAGCAGCAGTGCCTCCAACCCCACGAGCGCACCGATGCCGCAGTCCGTCCACCCGAGTGTGCGAAGGATGGCGTGATCGCGCACGCGCGCACGAACAGCCAGCGCGATGGCATTCGCGATGAGCGCGAAGACGGCCGCAAGGCTTGCCCAGCCGACGACGCTTGCGAACTGCACGATATGAACCACATCGCGCGCAGCCTTGGCGATGAACGCGCTCTCGGGCTTCGTCGACGTCGGGAACTGGTCCGTTGCGAACCGCTCATCGATAGCCGCAGCAACGCTCTGAAGCTGCGCGGGGCTTTCCACTTCCACCTCGAACTGCGTCACGATGCCGCCTGTCCCGCCGCGCGTCGCAGTTTCCTGCAGGAATCCGAGATGCGCGTATGCGCAGTTGCGGTCCTGCGGATCGTCGCTCTCGAAGGTGCCTGCGACCCATGCGCGGACACCTGCGGCATCGAAACGGTCGCCTGCGCGCAGCCTGCGGCGTTCAGCGAGTCCCGAACCCACCACGACCGCATCGCTCCGCGAGCGCCAGTCAGCGAGGCTTCCGCTCGTCCACTGCACATCGCGCAGCCGAGCGATGAGCGCGTCCTCATCCGGGAAGCCACGGAAGGTCACGACATCCAGCGACGCACGGCAGTTGTTCACGATGATCTTCACGGGGACGGCCGCGCGGACCCCCGCGATGCCCTCGATCGTTCGCGCGTACGATTGCGGAAGCTGGCTGGCGAATGGGCAGAAGCGGTTGAGCCGATAGACGATCAGCCGCGTGTCGCCAGCCCCAGCGGTCGTGGCCCGATGAACGCCGTCGCGCATGCTTTCGACGAAGGTGAACAGGAAGGTCGCCACGGCAATGCCCGTGAGCGTCAGTCCGGTGCGCATCGGTCGGCGCACCATGCCGCGCAAGGCGAACAAGAATGCAGCGCGGGAGGCGTTCATGGCTGCGCTGCCTGGAAGTTCGCGTCGACGATCTTCCCCTTTTCGAGCAGCACCGTGCGATCGGCGCGTGCAGCGGTCGCGGGGTCATGCGTCACCATCACGATCGTCTGTCCGCGTTCACAGTTCAATCGTGCCAGCAGATCCATCACCTGCGCCGCGTTGGCGCGGTCAAGGTCGCCCGTCGGCTCGTCCGCGAGCAGCACGCTCGGGCGCGTCACGATCGCGCGCGCGATGGCCACGCGCTGCTCCTGACCACCCGACAATTGGCGCGGCGCATGCGAATGACGGTCGGCCAGTCCAACCATCTCAAGCGCTTCGCTGACTCGCGCATGCCGTTCGCGGGCGTTGATGGGATGCAGCAGCAGCGGCAACTCGACATTCTCGTAGGCCGTCAGCACGGGAACGAGGTTGTACAGCTGGAAGATGTAGCCAACCTGTCGACTGCGCCATTGCGCAAGTGCGCTGCGAGAAAGGCGAGCGATGTCCGTCCCGTCCACGCGGATCGAACCAGCGGTTGGCTGGTCGATTCCTGCGAGCAAGTTGAGCAGCGTCGTCTTGCCGCTGCCCGTTGGCCCCATGAGCGCGACGAAGCTCCCCGCCGCGATGTCGAGGTCGACTTCAAGCAGCGTGTGGATGATCTCGGCGCCGCGCCGATAGTCCCGACACAGCTGTCGACATTCAATGGACGCCATGCGCGCCTCCCTTCGTGTCACGCCACGCCTCACGCGGCACCACGCGGCTCCCCGCGGGCGGAGCCGTGCGTGGATCGGCCACCGCCAGATCGCCCGCGCGGATTCCCCGGCGAATCTCAGTCCATCCCGCATCGACCGCGCCCTTCTCCACGGTGCGGGAATGCAAGGTCGAACCACCGCGCGGCGTGGTGAGAACGACGAGGACTTCATCCTGATCCGCTCGGCGCTGAACGCATCCGCTGGGAACCCACAGCGAAACCTTCTCGCCGTCTCCCGTCGAATCAGCCTTCGTACTTCCCTTTGGCATGATCCGCACGCGCGTCAGCATGTCGGGCTTCAGCGCGGAAGACGGATCGATGATTCGCACCTTCGCCTGCACCGTGTTCTTCGCAATGTCCGCCTGATGCACGATGCGGATCACTTCGCCCACCATCGTCTTCCCCGGCAGAACATCCGCACTGATCTCCGCACGATCTCCCACTGCCACGCGACCCGCATCCGCAAGTGGAATGTCCGCTCGGATCTGAAGAGAGGTGGGGTCATACAACTCAAACAGCGGCTTCGCATCCTGCATGTCCGAGACGGCCATGCCGGGCACCACCGTTCGCACCATCACGACTCCGTCGGCCGGCGCGCGAACCTTGGTTCGCTCGCGGGCGAGGACTCGCTGCGCAGCGTCTGCTTCACGCGCAGACAAGGCGGCGCGCAGCGCATCCGCGCGCAGCGACAGTCGCGCCACTTCGCCCGCACTCGCCGCGCCCGCCGCCACCATCTTGGACTTTCGAGCATGCTCGTCCTCTGTCTCCCGCAGCATGGCGAGCGCGGCGGCAACCTCCGCCTCCGCCCGCCGCACATCAATCTGATGCTGTTCGTCGACGAGTTCCACCAACACATCGCCTGCACGCACGCGTTCACCTTCGAGCGCGCGCACCGATCGCACGATGCCGGGCGTGAGTGTCGGCACCAAGATGGGGAACGGCGATGGTTCGATCCAACCAGGCGCTTGGACGGCTGCGCCCTCGCGCATTTCGTCCGATGAAACCGCCTCGCCGACCGCCGCAGTCGTCGTGTTCACCGCGCGGGTGCGCGCGGCCACGGGAACGACATCCACGACGGCAGCCGGCACGAGGGAGTCCCACGCCGTCCAGAGCAGCGTGCCCGCCGCAACGGCGACGATCGTGATTGGAATCGCGGCGCGTGTGATCCAGCGCGAAGGCGGTCGTGGTATCGCGTTGCTCGTGATCATTCGATCTCCTCCAGTGCCGTGAATTCGAGGCTCATCGACGACGATGAAGCCGACATCGATCCTGACTGACTTGGTGCCATCGTGCCTCCACCCATGACAGGCAGCCGCCCGCCGGCGAGCGCGCGCTCGAACGACAACGCGGCCAGCGCGCGGCTGCGTTCGGCCTGCACCAACTGCAGAAGGATGTGATTCTCCTGATGTTCGGCGCGCCAAAGGTCGATGGGCGCGCGTTCGCCAGCATCCACGGATGACGCCAAGAGCGATCGAAGGGCACTGAACGCGGCCAGCGTGCGGTCTCGCAGGATGGAAGCGTGGTGGTCCGCAGCACGCACCTCCATGGCGGCGCGGCGCGCATCGATCACGGCCCGCTGTCGAAGGCGGTCGGCGTCGATCCGAGCGATCGCCGCATCGGTCTCGGCAGCTGCGACGAGGAATCGTCCATCATTGAACAGGGGAAGGCGTGACTCCAAGGCGAACATCACCGCACTGTCGTCTTCCATGTCGCGCTCGTACCCGCCGCCGAGCATCAGTGACGGCAGGCGACCGGTGGCCGCGAGTGCCGCGCGAGCGTCCGCACCGTCGGCGCGCGCCAGCGCAGCGCGCACATCGAAACGGCGCGTGTCCACGAGTCGTGCCACTTCCGCATCGTCCGCTGGATCGGGAACGACGGGCATGGCGCACTCGCCGACCGCCGACGCAGTATCGCGAGCCAGAAGGCACCACTGCAGGTGATGATCGCCGCGCCCGATCGCCTCGAGCAGGCGGGTCATCGTCTCGACTCGAGCCACTTCCGCGCTCATCACGCGATTGGAAGCTTCGGCGGCGTTCATCCGAGCGCGGAGCATCGCCGATGTGGTGGACTGCCCTGTTGCGAGTGCCGCCTCCTCGGCCGCCAGCACGCGCCGTGCCACCTCTTCATCGCGGCGAGCCAGTGCCGCCTGCTCGCTGACCGCTGCTGCATCGATGTATGCAGCGCGCGTTTCCACAATGGTCGCCATCACCATCGTCGCGGACTCGAGCAGCACCGAACGCAGCTGGGCGTCCGCCTCGCCGACGATGGCATCGCGTTTCCAGAGCCAGTCGATCTGCCCGCCGATCATCGCCAGCACCGGAACAACGCCCATGGACAGCGGTGCTCCAACAGCCGCGCTGAGGGTCGGGTTTGGCGGCAACTGCGCATCGGAGAAGAGCGCCGTGCGGCGATCTGACTCCAACAGCGCTCTTCGAAGCATCCGGTTCTCGTTCAGCGCACAGCGCACGGCGACATCCGCCGAGAGTGGCGACACGCCATCCCAGATTTCCTTTGGATCGACCCCGCCGTCGGCGAGCACGGCGTTCAACTGCTCTTGCGGCAGTGGAACGCGAGCCGCGAGTTCAGGCGCCACATCCTGGAGCGTGGACGGCGGCGTCTGCGCGCATCCCGTGATGACTGTGATGACTACCGCGGCCATGAGACAGCGGACAGGACGAGAGGAACCGGATGGTGGATTCAAAGTGATCTCCAAGAAACGAGGTCATGCGAAAGCCCCACGGCACGAACCGTGGACAGCTCGAGGCATGATTCGTTTCAGATCACCAGCACAGAATGCAGTGTCAGTGCGTCACGACCACTTGGTCGCGGCGGTGGTCCTGTTTCCCACCGGGGTGAGCGGGCGTCCGCAGGTTGGGACGCGCTGCTCATCGTCAGCAACGCTGGCAAAGGACTGTCTGCCACGAGCGTGTGGACATCCGTCCAAGAAGGTCCCGACAGATTGGTCGCCACTCGCTTGCAGCAATCGCCGCCGCAGTCATGATGCGGCGATGGATCGTCATTTCCGGTGCAGCAGCCAAACTGCGTTCCTTCCGACGCGTCCGACGCCTGCTCGCAGCACGATTTGGCGCAGCACGAGACCGCGGACGATGTCTTCGAGGCGAATGCTGTAGCGAGCGCGCCCACCTGACAGCAGCACAGGGGCATTGCCGCTGCGAGGAAAGTCAGGAGCAGTTGTCGGATCGCCGACTGCATCGGCATGGAAGGTAAGCCAAATTCAGGTCGAGTGCAACGACCTGAACAGAAAATGAACAATATGCGAATGCGGCGATCACAAAGCGGGTACATAGTGTCCATCGAAGGAGTCGGGGGAATTGGGGCAGTGCCGCTATCCCTTCACCCCTATTGGAACTCCCCATGACCTCTTTCAATCTTCAGAGAAGTGCGTGCGTCGCCTTGAGTTTGTCTGCACTGATCGCTGCAACTGCGCAGGGCGCGGTTGTGACTCAGTGGAACTTCGATTCGAGCAGCGCCAATGCATCCACCGGCGAGGGCACAGCGAGCCTCATCGGAGGTACGACTGCAACCTTCGCTACGGGCTCTGGTGGAACCGGGTTTGGCTGGAACACATCCACCTACAAGGCGCAAGGCACGGGCTCCGGAGAGGCGGGCGTTCAGTTCCTCGCGTCCACGGCGCAGGGCTCCGGATATGAATCCATCAGTTTGACGTTTGACCATCGCGCCTCTGGAACGAACTCTCGGTGGGCTCAGGTGGACTACACCCTCGATGGTGGAGCAACTTGGGTGACCAACTTCTGGAACAACAACGGCGGACTGAGCCCGCACGACACCTTCTACTCGTTCACGGTTGACTTCTCGTCCGTCAGCGGGGCCAACAACAACGCCGGCTTTGGCGTGCGAGTCGTGTCGATCTTTTCGCCACTGGCGTTCAATCAGAACGCCACCCTCTCGTATGGAGCCAATGAGGCTTACATGCGGGCGAATTCCGGTGCCACGTATGCGCCCATCCCAAGCACCAGCACCAGCTCGAGCAACTATGGCGCAAGCGGCACTTGGCGCTTTGACAATGTCACCGTGAATGGCACAGCGATTCCCGCTCCAGGAGCGATCGCGCTGCTTGGACTCGCAGGACTTGCGACGCGTCGTACGCGCTGACGCGAGCGTCGCTGCATTTCGCAGATGAAAGGCCCCTCGGCGCGCGCGCCGAGGGGCTTTCTTTCGTCACTGTCGTTGATCTTCGACGCGCTTTGCGCCTGCCGAGCGAGGCTGGTGCGGTCAGCGCCGATGCCGACGACGACCCAACAAGCCGGCCGCTCCCCCCGATCACGAGTTTCGAGTGAATCGACCCGAAAATCAGCCTGCACAAGCGCCAGCAAGGGCCACGGAGCACATGGACAGCACTCCAGTTCCGATCGCCTCGTCGTTGAAGTCGAACCGCGGCGAATGCAGCGGATGGAGCGGCGCATCGGCGCGCCCCGTGCCAAGCACGAAGAAGCAGGCGGGAACGCGCTGCCCGTAATAGCTGAAGTCCTCGGCGCCCATGACGGGCGCAGGGAACTCTTCCACGCACTCGCTGCCGTGCACAGCGGTCAGTTGGCTGCGCACCGATGCAGTCAGCGCGGGATCATTCCGCGTCACTGGGTAGCCAGAGGAAAACGAGACATCGGCGGTACAGCCGTACGCCTTCGCAGTCAGCGACCCAACCGCGGTGATGCGCTCCTGCAGCGCGGCGCGCATCGGCTCCGTCAGTGCCCGCATCGTGCCGACGAGGGCAACTTGATCGGGGATCACATTCCCAATCTCGCCGCCGCGAATCACGCAAATGCTCACCACGGCTGCATCGAGCGGATCGACCGTGCGCGACACGATCTGCTGAAGCGCAACAACGATGGCGCTCGCGGCGAGCACGCTATCGCGACCCGTGTGCGGCAGCGCGGCGTGCGATCCCGTGCCGCGGACCGTGATGCGAATCTCGTCCGCGCTGGCCATGATCGGTCCCGCTCGAAGCGCCACACGCCCCGTCGGAAGCCACGGCCAGCAGTGCAGCCCGACGATGTGGTCGACGCTCGGTCCGAGCAGCGTTCCATCGAGAACGCCATCGGCAACCATGCGTCGACCACCGCCACCGTTCTCTTCGGCGGGCTGGAACACGAACGCCACTGGACGCGGCAGGGGAGTTTCGCGACCAAGGCGCGAGAGCACGCGGGCCGCGCCAAGCAGGATCGTGGTGTGCCCGTCATGCCCGCACGCATGCATCACTCCCGGCGAGGTGCTCGTCCACGGCGCCCCTGTCTCTTCGGCAATGGGCAGTGCATCCATGTCCGCGCGCAGCGCTACCGCCTGCGCCGCGGCACCAGGCAGCGATCCAAGAATCCCCGTTCCTCCAGCCAGTCCCGCGCGAAAGGGAATCTTGGCAGCGGTCAGTTCCCGCTCGACCACCCCGCTCGTGCGGACTTCGGTGTACGCAATCTCGGGGTGCGCGTGCAGATCGCGGCGCAGCGCAACAAGCGACGGCAGTTCCTCCGCGATGAGTTCCCGCACGCGTGCGCTCCACGGCATGGGGCGGATGCTAGTGCGCTCAGCCGCGGGCTACGCTTCGGACAGCCAGCGCGCTGGCTAGCGAGGAGCAGTCGTGTCGCAGCGCCCGATCATCATCTTGTTCGACGGCGGCTGCGTTCTCTGCAGCGGATTCGCCAGATTCCTGATCGCACGGGATCGGCGCGGCGCGTTCCGCCTCTTGCCTCTGCAGTCCGCGGACGCAGCGCGCGAGTGCGCGAGGATCGGTCGACCCGTGAACCCACCGTCGCCGCCAGACAGCATCATCGTCCTCGTCGGCGATCGCGCGCTCGAACAGTCCGATGCCATCCTCGCCATCGCAGCAGCGATGCCGCCGCCGTGGTCGCTCCTGCGTGCGCTTCGGGTGATCCCACGCCGTCTTCGGGACGCGCTCTATCGGTTCATCGCGCGGGTTCGGCCGCGGCATCGATGACCGGCGAGACCCGCGATGCCGAGCACAGGGTCAAGACTTGACGCGTTGAGACCAAATCACAATGATCGGCGTGAACAACAGTGTGGGAGCGATCCAAACCACCCATGCGGGTTCGACACGGACATTCACCACAAGGGCTGCAGTGACAACAGCTGTGGTCGCCCCCAGCATGCACGCCATGTGATGCGCAGTGCGCGCGGGGCCCTTGGCAGGATGGCGAAGCCGACGGAGGTCAATCGCCGCCACCATCCCCCCGATCGAGCCAAACAAGATCAACACAATTCCCCCAGTTGCACCCCGAAGCAGCGCCCACCCTCCCCAGATCAGCATGATCGCCGCGGCAGCAATCATGAGGAACGCCGCGGCACGGTCAAGCCAAGCGCACGGTCGTCGCAGGCGGACAGCCTCGCGCCAACCCGCAAAGGCGAGATAGCCGCTCAGCACCGCCACCAGCAACAGCAGCACCAGCACTCGTTCGCCGATCAATGCAAGCGCAATGGCAGTCGCGCACACGCCGATCATCCCCCATACAAACGCGCGCCCCGCCACCACATGCGCACGGTGCGGCAAACCCAGCGCCTTCACTGACGCGGCAAGGACACCCGACACAAGACACAGGGAACCTGCGGCGATGTGCGTGACTGTGAGCGTGGTTTGGAGCGCGCTGTCGATCGGACGACTCCCTACGGGCGGGATAAGATTATCCACCGAACGCCACTCGGTCGCGGTCGAAGAGCGCCGCGATGGGCGCTCTCGCGATGTAACGCGCTGCCAGTCAAGTGTCCATGCGCTCCCCCGAACCGCAACTTCGCATCGCGTTCCTCTGCACAGGGAATTCGTGCCGCAGCCAGATGGCGGAGGGTTGGGCGCGTGCGCTTCGGGGCAGTTGGATCGATGCATGGTCCGCTGGCACCCGTCCGCAGGGGCTGAACCGATTGGCTGTCCGCGCGATGCAGGAGGCGGGAGTCGATATCTCGATGCACTCGTCGAAGCGGATGGAGGATGTGCCAGAGCCGATCGACTTGGTCGTCACGGTGTGCGATGCGGCGCGGGAGTCGTGTCCAGTTGCGGTGGGCTTGCCGAGCATTCATGCGAGATTCGATGATCCGCCGCACCTCGCGCGCGGAGCGCGCACGGATGACGAGGCGATGCCGCACTACCGACGAGTGCGCGACGAGATTCGCGCGTTCGTCGAGTCGATGCCGTCGGATGGTTCGCGCGCTGTCATGATGGAATGGGCGGGACGCGCACTGACAGTCGTTGAAAGGAGATCATGAAGCATGCGGTCACGATTGGTTGCTGAGTTTCTCGGGACTTTCTTCCTCGTGTTCGCAGGCACCGGGGCGGTGGTGGTGAATGCGCAGACCGATGGCGCCGTGACGCATGTAGGAGTCGCGCTGACCTTTGGCTTGGTTGTGATGTCGATGATCTTTGCGCTCGGCGATGTGTCCGGGGCGCATCTGAATCCAGCGGTGTCGATCGGCTTCTGGGTGGCAGGTCGCATGCCCGCGCGCGAACTGGTTCTGTACGCGGTGGCGCAAGTGGGTGGGGCGCTCGCGGCATCGGGGGTGCTGCGGGGGCTGTTTCCCGAGAGCCCAACGCTCGGGGAAACGCTGCCATCGGGTGCGCTTGGGCAGTCGTTGGTGCTTGAGGCGTTCCTGACCATGATGCTGATGCTGGTGATCCTCGCGGTTTCGAGCGGGTCGCGCGAAAAGGGAGTGCTGGCTGGTATTGCCATTGGAGGCGTTGTGGGGCTCGAGGCGCTATTCGCAGGACCGATTAGCGGGGCGTCGATGAACCCTGCTCGATCGCTTGGACCCGCGTTGGTGGGAGGGCAGTCGATGCACCTTTGGGTGTATCTCCTTGGCCCAATTGCAGGTGCGATCGCTGCAGTGATGGCGTTTCGGTTGTTACGACCGAGTGGCGCGGCGGGTCTGGCTTGATTGCTGGTGTTCGCCGCAAGGCGTGGCATCACCACGGCTCACTCAGTTGCCTGCGGACTGAACCAGGCGCAGTCGCCCTTCTCGCTCTGCATCACGAGCATCGGCTCTGAGCCGCTCGCCGTGATGCGTGAAGAGCGCACAGCATCGAGCATCGCCACGAATGCACTTTCGATTGCAGCGCGTTCGGGCGGACCGGCCATGCGTGTTGCGCCAACTGGTCCAAATCGAAGTGGCAAGGAACCGTTGCTCGAATTCCCGACGGTCGCGTCGGCGAAGTAGCGATTGACGCCCGCAAAGCCCGACGCCTTGCCGTCAGCCGAGATTCGAAGGGTTGGCGGTCGACCACTCAGTTCAACTGGGTTGCCACTCGGGTCGACCAACTTCACGCAGCGCCAGGTGACAGCGTCGATTCGAGGGAGTGCTGTCGCGCTGCCCTCACTTCCAGCCGTGGTCGGCGCGGCGGAATCCTGCGGGGCGGTGCAAGCAGCAAGCACGCACGAGAGCGCCGCTGCAACAGCTGCGAGTTTCTTCGGGAGATTCATGGTGCCAAGATAGCGATGGAATAAGACATTCGGCGGATGATCGGCTCCAGGGCACCGCGCAGGAACTATCCCACAACATCAACACAAAGGTCAGGTCCACGCGGGCGCAGGTTGGATCCTGAGCCACGGGCTGCAGCGCATCCGCGGATCCCTCAAGGACGACTCGGTTGTCGTAGGGGCGCAACTCGAAACCGGTCACCGTGAAGTTCGTGTCGCCCGAGTTCACGGGGAACGTATGCCAGTTCTGGAATGTGATTCGGAACTGACCGTTCTGCATGCGTTCAACATCAAACTCGAGGAAGCCGTAGTGCTTTCCGCCGCCGAGGCTGACTATGTGGTGGTGGGCGGAATCGCACTGGCCCATCACGGCGTGGTGCGGTACACCGGCGACATCGATGTGCTGATCCAGACCACGCCTGACAATGCTCAGCGCGTGCTGAACGCGCTGCAGGCATTCGGCTTTGGTTCGGTGCAGCTCACCGCGGCCAACCTTTGCGTTCCCGATCGGGTCGTGCAACTGGGATTTCCGCCAAGCCGCATCGACATCCTCCCTTGATCGACGGACCGAGCTGGGATGAGGTGGCGGATGGTGCGGTGCGGGGCAACTACGCAGGCGTACCAGTCCGTTTCATCTCGCGCGAACACCTTGTGCGCAAACGCCTGCCTGCAGCATCCACAGGGTGCGCCGGATACCAAAATCCGGCTTGGTAGGGTTTCAGGGGGGAAGGTCAGTGGACGAGCGAAGAAGCAAGAACGACCGCTGCGGCGACCGCCGCCAGCTGCGGGGTGCCGTTTATCAACCTTCCCGCGGAAGATTCTGGGCGGAAACCACCTGATCTACGCTCTCGATTCCGCATCTCCGCGCCGCGATCTTTCCCACGCCAGGACACTGCCGCCGAGTCACACGATTGTTGGGTTTTTTGCGGAAGATTGTGGATTTCTGATAGTCCGTAATGCATCCTGAACGGATGGTGAAGGGTTGAAAGAGTGGTCTATCCATTGAACCTGTTCCCAAGTCGGAAAGTGCAAAGATTGATGAAAGCCATCCCTGTGCGTATCGCCTGCCTCGTGCTTGCACTGCCAGCCGGCGCGCAATGCCCAGGCGATGTGAACGGCGACAATGCGGTCTCTGGAACCGATCTCAGCGCGGTGCTCTCCGCGTGGGGCAGTGACGGACAGGGGCAGTTCGATGCCGACCTGAACAACGATGGAACCGTCAACGGAACCGATCTCACTGTGCTTCTCAGCAACTGGGGAACCTGCATCACCGTGCCAACATGGGCAACGGCAATCGAGGCACTTCCGGATCCTGCAGTCGTCCACGACGCAAGCCTTCGCGCGGCAATCGCAGCCACGGGCTACGCATGGCGCGTGCGCGACACGGCGACGCAGATCGAGATGGTGCTGATTCCGCCTGGGAGTTTCGAGATGGGCTGCTCGCGATCGAACATCTACCCGTGCGACGGCGACGAAAGCCCGGTGCACGCCGTGACGCTGACGAACGCGTTCTACATGGGTCGCTACGAGGTGACGCAGGCGCAGTGGACGGCCCGGATGGGATCGAACCCGTCCTTTTTCCAAAGCGAAAGCTCAGTGGTGCCGGCATCGCAGGTGCCCAACCGTCCGGTCGAGCGGGTGTCGTGGAGCGCGATCCAGGGATTCCTGGGTTCAACGGGCATGCGTCTGCCTACGGAGGCAGAGTGGGAGCACGCGTACCGGGCGGGGACGGCGACGGCGTTCCACTCGATGCCGGGCCATCCAAGCGGCACGAACGATGACTTCGGAAGTCTGCCCGGCACGATCGCGTGGTACTCGGTCGGCTCCGCAAGCCAGACCCACCCTGTGGGCCAGAAGGCCGGCAACGGCTTCGGCCTTCACGACATGAGCGGAAACGTGCGGGAGTGGGTCAACGACTGGTACTCGGCAACCTACTACGCGTCGAGCCCGTCGGTGAACCCCCCGGGTCCGAGTTCGGGCTCGGCCCGTGTGTTGCGCGGCGGCAGCTATGGCATCAACACCTTCCATATCCGGTCGTCACGACGCGACGTCAGCGTCCCGTCCGGCGGCGCCAGCGACTTCGGGTTCCGAGTCGTCAGAGCTCTCTTCTGAAGTTCGCCTTCCACTCGTTCCTTATCCCGAGATCCAACCTGATTGCCACGGGCCACCCCGCGATTGCAGCGGTCGTTTTTGGCATGGGCCGCCTGGGCGCGCTGCCATGATGGAGTGGGGGGCGGTGGTGGTGAATGCGCTGACCGATGGTGCGGTGGCGAGCGGGTCGCGCGAAATGGGATTTCAGGCCGCTACTACCAATTGAGGGTTTTTGTGGACTCGAAGCGCTTTTCGCAGGTCCTATAAGCGCGGCGCTGATGAACCTTGCTCGGTCGATTGGACCAGCGTTGGTGGGAGGGCAGTCGATGCACCTTTGGGTGTATCTCCTTGGCCCACTTGCAGGTGCGATCACTGCCGTGATGCCGTTCTGGATTGTCCGCCCGACGAGCACGTCGGAAGCACGATGAGGAATCTACGAAAATCAATCGCAAATCTTGATCCCTCACAGTCTGGAGATACGTTGACCCTGCGTGGGGGAGCGTTGAGGCGGCACCGGCGGGAGGACCGCGACCGACGGATTCGGTTGACTTGTGCCTGCACGGGAGTGTGGGCTTCAGCAGGGGCATTGCCCCAAGGAATCAAAGATGCGAAGCAATCTTCTTGGCATGTGCAGTGTCGTGGCCGCCGTGGCCGTGGCGGGTTCGGCGATGGCGGCGACAGTTCATGTCAACGCGCTCGGCGCGTCGACCGGGTGGTACTCGGATGACACTCGAACCTCGACGGGGGTCTACTTGAACGGGACCAACACATCCTTCCAGCCCTACTTCCAGGGCCTGCTCCCCTCGAGCACCGCCGATGACGCCCTGATCGCGCAGCAGCTCTACTTCACGGACAGTGGGTCGGCCAGCGGCGGCGGCTCGGGCGTCATGGTCATGGACGGCACATCCGGCAACAGCGGCAAGACCAGTGTGCGTTACTACGGCGCCGGCGCGGGCATCGGCACGCTGAACAGTTCCTTCAGCAGCACCTTCCGCTGGTACATGGATCCGTATTCCACCTCCCGAACCGTGGCGCTGAACCTGTCCGTTGTTGGCTCGGACGGGAAGATCTACAGCATGAGTTGGCTCGGCAATGGCGCCCAGATGAACGCGTGGAATACCTTCAGCGTCGATGCCAATACTGCGGTCGTGAGCGACAACGGCTGGCGCCTGTACGGAAACGGTGCCCCAGGCAGCGCAGCGGGCGCCGCGAAGAGCCTGAATGACTGGCTTGCCGATGCCACCTACGGGAGCATCTTGACCAACGCGACCGTGCTCGGTCAGGGCTTCAACATCGGGTCCTACCAGCGGAATTGCCGCGTGGGCATCGACTGGCTCGAGAGCAGCCTGATCAACGGCGGCGATCGCGTGGAATTCGGCGTCATCCCGGCCCCGGGCGCTGCCGCGCTGATCGGCCTCGCTGGCCTCGTCGGTGGTCGCCGCCGCAAGGCCTGAGTCACTTCACCAAGTCGCATCTTCCTGCCGCGGACACGCGGCGGGTTCCAACTCCCAAGCCCCTCGGCCATCCGGCCGGGGGGCTATTGCTTGGGCGAGCACGGTTCAACGGAGACACCCAACGCCGGGAGGTTCTCTCAATGCCCCGAGCGACAATCCGCCGAGGTCGCCGCGACGGTCAGCCAACGCACTCGGCGGCACCCCGCGCCTGGCCCACCTCGAGAGACCTCCGCGCACGCAACCCCTTGTCGCAAAAGCCGTACGCACGGCGCAACGCGCGAACGCCCCGGCCGGGAGGCTCGGGCGTTCACTCTGAACCGTGCGACACGCTAGTTTCGCGCGCGCCTCTTGAAGTAGTCCGAGCGGAACAAGCTTCGAACAGGCGAGTTGGGGTTTGAATCTCCTAGAGAGCGAGACACCCCTCTGGCGCGCTCGGAACGGGGGCTCGCCCAAGCGCCGCGTCACAGGTCCGAAGGCTGCAGCCCGGTCCGCTTGCCGATCCGGGCGAGCATCCGCGGTCCGATCTCCTCGCCGTCATGAAACGCGAAGACGAAGTCCGGCCACTGTTCGCGCGACAGGCTGCGATGCGATCCGCTCGTGCGCTTCACGCGCCAGCCGATCCGCAGCAGTGCCGCCAGCACCTGCCGCGCCCGCGTGCGTGGCCACTCGCTCATGCCGCGCGGAAGGTGCTTGTGAGCGCTTCCGAACCAGCTTCCTCATGCTCCAGCCGTTCGGCAACGACGCGAAGGGCCAACGCCTGCGCATGGGCACGAGCCTGCTCAGGCGTCGCGCCGTAGGCCATCGTGCCCGGCAGCGACGGGATCTCGGCGATCCATCGGCCGTCGTCCTCGCGCTCGAATTCGATCGTGAATTCCATGGATGGACCTCAGGAAGCGGCTGGCGGAATGCAAACCGAAACCCCAATATAGCGCGCTCTGCGCGCGGTCCACAGGTTTCCGCGAAAGCGCCTCGTCGCCTGCGATCTCCTGGTCGCGCTGCCGCAGCTCGCCTGCGGTCATCGCCCCGACCGTCTGTGCTAGGCCTCCACGTCGAATCGCTCGCTGGTCGCCGAGGGCGCGGTGCCTCGAGCCTTGTATCTCCGCCAAAGGCGGTTTTACGAATCGGGGGAAGTGGCCGGTCAAAATGCCCGCCGGGAGGTCAGAAACGCAATGTTCGGCGCGGCCTCCGACGACCGACACAGAAATCGCTAGGTCCGTGATCGCGGGGGGGGCGGAAATCGTTTCTCCTTTCGCAGAGCCATCCGGTCGGCCAGTGAAAACTGCATCCGACCAGCACTGCCGACACTCGCCGCCTCGCGTTGAGGCGGCACCGGCGGGAGGACCGCGACCGACGGATTCGGTTGACTTGTGCCTGCACGGGAGTGTGGGCGGTTGTTCTGGGCAATGCCCCAAAGGAAACTCAGATGCGAAGCAATCTTCTCGTTGGTATCAGCAGTGCCGTGGCCGCCGTGGCCGTGGCGGGTTCGGCGATGGCGTCGACCACGATCTACAGCAACATTCCCTCGACGCTGGATGGGTCCTATCCGAGTATCGGATTCCAGGCAACCACGACCTCCGAACTGGGGAGCCGAATCAACTTTGCCGGGACGGACCGCCAGCTCACCGACTTCACGGTGACCATGGTGAACTGGGCCCGCTACGAGGATTACAACACTGGCGGCCAGCACTACAGCACCGGGCAGTGGGCAGGAAACGGCTTCAACCAGAACCTCACGCTGAACATCTACGCAGCCGGTTCTGGCAACACACCCGGTGCGCTGCTCCACACCGTCACCCAGTCTCACTTCATTGCGTACCGCCCGACGGGCTGGTCGTTCAATGGGTTCGCGCAGAACATCAGCTTCGATCTCTCGGCACTGAACATCACGGCGCCCGACTCGATCGTCTGGGGTCTGGCGTACAACACCCAGACTCGCGGCTACAGCCCAACGGGCGTCGCCGGCCCCTACAACAGTCTCAATGTAGGCGTCGGTCCGACGACTACGACGGTGGGATCGCAGGTCGACAGTTCCTTCTTCGTCTACAGCCCGTACTACAACCCGACCGCGCCGAACGGCGGCAACAGCTTCTCGCTGATGACCGAAGGGTGGGCCCAGAACTCTTACCAACCGATGGCGTCGTTCAGCGCCGTGCCCGCGCCCGGCGCGATCGCGCTGCTCGGTGCCGCTGGCCTCATGGGTCGCCGTCGTCGCAACTGAGTCGCTCCCCAACAGCGCATCCCTCTGCCGCGTGAGCGCGGCAGACCACACTCCAGCCCCTCGGCCATCCGGCCGGGGGGCTTTGCTTGGGCGAACACGCTTCAACAGAGCCCGCGGGCGTGATGAGGAGAGGCCCACCGATCGCTCATGCTCCGCTTCACCGCTTCCGTTGGTATCTCTCTCTTGCGAAATCGCGGTGATGACCGCAGAGACATGAACGCACCCGTGAGCGTTCAACAGAGACACCCGACCTCGGAAGAGTCTCTCGATGCCGCGAGAGACAAACCGCCGAGCCTCATGCGACGGTCGGCCAGCGCACCGGCGGCACCCCGCGTCTGGCCCACCTCGAGAGACCTCCGCGCACGCAACCCCTTGTCGCAAAACGCCGCACGCACGCCGGAAAACGCGAACGCCCCGGCCGGGGGGCCAGGGCGTTCACTCTGAACCGTTCGGCGCGCCAGTTTCGCGCGCGCCTCTTGAACCACCGTGCCGCCGTAGGGCGGCACCTCAAAGAGCCCGAGCGAAACAGGCTTCGAACAGCCGCGTTGGGGTTCAGCTCTTCTGGAGATCAAGATGCCCCTTCGGCGCACTCGGAATGGGGTTTCTGCTCGCTCGGAGAGAGTGGGATGCTTGTCGCATCCGTCGCCGTGTCCACCCGTCGATGATGGGACCTGCCGTCGGGCATGCTTGCGGAAGCGCTACATATCCCAGAGCCGGGCCAGCGGCACGGCGAGATCGCGGGCATTGCCGAGCCCAAACGTGCTGGACCCGGCGTACAGCACCACGCCACCCCGGTAATCCGAGCCGCACTGCTCGGCCAGGCGCCGAAGGCCGTGTCCATCGACAGGCGTCGCAGTGAGCGCGGACTTCACCTCCACACCCCACGTTTCGTTCCCTCGCGTGATGACCAGATCCACTTCCACGAGGTCCTTGTCGCGGTAGTGCCAGAACCGCAGGTCCGGATCGGTCCAGCCGGCCTGAGCGATGAGCTGCTGCACCACGAACGACTCAAGCAGGTGGCCGAATCTGGTGCGCTGTGCGGCGTGATCGGAGGTCGTCAGGGCGGACAGCGTGGCGGCAAGGCCGCTGTCGACCACATGTACCTTGGGCGACTTGGTCAGGCGCTTGGCGTGGTTCCGATGCCATGGCTGCAGGCGGCGGACGAGGTACAGGCGCTCGCAGACCTCGAGATGATGCTCGACCGTCTCGCGGCGGATGCCGAGATCCTGCCCGAGACTCGAGACATTCAGCAGTTCGCCCGTCCGGAGGACCAGCATTTCGAAGAGCCGGCCGACGGATGAGGCATCGCGGACGCGCGCAACGTCCTTGACGTCACGCTCAAGCAGCGTGCGCAGGTACTCGCGATGCCAGGTTCGGGCGCGGGCGGGCGACCGGCGCACGGCCTCGGGGAATCCCCCGGCCACGACATGCTCCGCGAGTGCCATGGGCTTGGTGGGCGGGGTGGCCACGATCGCGGGCTTCAGCCGCCCATCGAGGAGCAGGGACAAGAAGCGCCCTGGCCGACGCATCCGCTCCGACGCCGTCAGTGGCTGGAGGTGGATGATCTCCATCCGGCCTGCGAGCGAGTCACCGAGCCCCGGCAACAGCAGCAGGTTCGCCGAACCCGTGAGCACGAAGCGGCCAGGTCGACGATCGCGGTCCACGGCAGCCTTGATGGTGCGAAGGAGCTCAGGCACGCGCTGGATCTCGTCCAGGATCACGCGCTTTGGAAGCGCCGCCACGAATCCCGTTGGGTCGCTGCGCGCGAACGAGAGCGCAGCCTCGTCGTCGAAGGTCACGTAGGCGTGGCCTGGCTCAAGGGTGCGCGCCAGCGTCGTCTTACCCGACTGCCGCGGACCGAGCAGGCATGCCACCGGCGTGTCGCGCAGCGCCGCCTTCAGGCTCGAAAGCACGGGTCTCGCCAGGATCATCGTCATGGGGTTGCGTCCATCTGCCTAGTACCATAGCGGCTATTTGCCTATTGGCAAATCGGCTATGTGCCGAGAGCCTCGGGCGCGAAGGCGCCGTGGGTCGACAGTGGGTTCGTGGTGGTGCGTCAATCGCGGGCGGAAGCGCGGTCCCTCGAGCCTTGTCTTTCCGCCATGGAAACGCGAGTCTTCCGAATCGGGGGAGAGTGTTCGGAGATGGCGGGCGAGGGGGTCGCTCGCCTTTGTCGGCAGTCACTTCGCGTGAGCGGAGGCAGCCGAGGAGGGACGAAAAACGCAGGTTCCCTTCTTGCCAGCGTCCGGCCTTCCGCTGCCGCGTTCGAAGTACCCCCGGATGCGCTCCGCGATGTTCGGGATTCCGTCTGCGTCTGCGTCCCCGCAGTTCGGTCCTGCCGACGCATCGAACGCCCCGGCGCCGTGATCCGTGAGTTGCGGAGGGCAGGATCGGGAAATCTGCTCGACGGTCAGGAATTGCATGGGGTCACCTGGTTGGATTGATTCAACTTGCGGAGGAGCGGCATCGGGTCCTCGGTATTGGCCACTTCGGGAGCGACGCGCTGGAAACTCTCGAGTATTCGAGCCGCGGCATGGCGGATCGCCCGATCTTCGGCACACTCGGCGTGGCCACGCGGCACGGCCCAGGTGAACCGGCCTTCGGCGGCAGACACGGTCGGTACGTGGAAGAAGTCACGGTCCTTCCCCGGCCCCATCTCGAAGTCGCCTTCGCGACCGGTCGCCTCGACGAAGAAGTCGATCGCATACCGCGGATATCCAAACAGGAACCCGTACGCCCGCCATCGCTCCGGCCGAGGCAGCCGATCGACCACCGCGACGATCTCGGATGGATGGGTGGAAGGAGATATGCCGAGCGGCGACCAGAAGCCCTTCTCGCGCTCGATCATTGCCGCAAGCGAATCGAGGTGAACGACATACGCCTCAAGCGCACGCTTCCCATCGTGCGCGGTCGAGAAGACCTGCACGTCGGCGTAATAGGTTCCATCGCGCAACGGCGCAAGCGCACGACGCACGGCCTCCAGTTCGGCAAGGTCCGCGCCGGCGATCGCGATCTCGCCGTGCCAGAATCCGGTGCTCAGCGGCTTGAGTCCACCGACGAGGGTGTACAGCGCCTCGCGATCGAGTGCGTTCGCCAGCAGCTCCCGGAACCGACTCGTCTCCGCAGGAGTCGAGAGCGGCGCATCGCGTTCGGCACGACTCCATTGGCGCGACGCACAGGCGAAGGCAAGCCCGACCTGGCATGCGACCAGGACGACGGCGGAGAGGCGGAGCAAGCGCGACCTCAATCATGCCTCCGTTCAAGGGATGCGCCGTCAGTGGACGCGGCCTGGGCAGCAGTCGCCGCACGGCACGCTGGCGCCGTCAAGCACTTCATAGACGTAGATCGGCATGGGACGGGAACCGGTTCAGGCGACAGCGAGAGGGGCAAGCCGAGGCGTCGGGTGCGCTCGGCGACCGGAACGGGTGATGGCGAACGCTCGAAGCGCGAGCACGCCCAGAACGACGGCAAGCAAGGGAACGGAGGTGCCCGCGATCGCGAGGCCGCCGCACGAGGTGCAGAACCCGGCGGCCGGCGAACCGACGAGGGTTGCGGAAGAGCATGACGGGCAGGTGCAGGACTGGGCGTTCATGATGGTTGGTGTTTCCGTGGAACGAGTGCCGGGTGATGACGAATGGTCAGGCAGCGAAGCGATCGAGCGTGGGTTCAGCCGGCACACGCGCTGCACTTGCCTGCAAGCAGGATGGTGTGCTCCTCGAGCGTGAAGCCGCGTGGAAGAAGAGCCCGAAGGCCACCGGGGCAGCCTTCGAGGTCGTACACGCGGTCGCAGCCGCTGCAGTGGAAGTGGTGATGGTGGTGCGACGCGGCGTCGGCGAGTTCGTAGCGCGGCTGCTGGCCCGGGATCGGCACCGCATGGATCTCGCCGGCGTCCTCGAGCGCGCGCAGGTTTCGGTAGACGGTGCTCTGGCTGATCGAAGCGAGCTCACGGACCGCGAGTTCGTGCAGTTCGTACGCCGAAAGGGGCCTTGCCTCGCGCGCGATGATCTTGAGCAGCACGCTGCGCTGCCGGGTCGCCCGCCCGAGCGCATGCTGGGCGGACGCGGGCGCATGGGGAGGCACATGGCGGAGAGGTTTGCGGGGCGGGGACATGACGGGTACTATATGCGAACGCGTTCCCATCTGCAAAACGGCAACCCATGACCACCCAGAACCTCGAACGTCCGACGACCGCCCCGCGCCGCCTTCCCGTCACGGTGCTCTCCGGCTTCCTCGGCGCAGGCAAGACAACCCTCCTCAGCCACGTCCTCAACAACCGAGAGGGGCTGCGCGTGGCGCTCATCGTGAACGACATGAGCGAGGTGACCATCGACGCCACGTTGGTGCGCGGCGCCGTCGAACTGAGCCGCACGGAGGAGAAGCTCGTCGAG
>SXGT01309630.1_pt1 | contig 67077 bp, 47 predicted proteins | sample 3176221 | NCBI WGS metagenome assembly SXGT01 (sample SAMN11356862, study PRJNA531348) | freshwater metagenome | isolation source: freshwater sample F1-120 | place: China: Fuxian Lake, Yuxi | collected 2017-12-25
CGCTTCCTATCAGGTTTTGGGTCCACTTCAGAAGCCTCCCTGTTTGGTCTTCGGTATAATCGACGCTGTAGGTGAGGTTCGGCCGTCCAAATCCGGCTTGGAATAAGTTTCCCTTGGTCATGCCCAGCCGTTCCCGGATTTGGTCGACCACTTCGGGTGTGGCGGTAGCGGTGAGGGCCACTAAAGGGACTCCGGGTAGCTTTTCTCTGAGTTGGATGATTTTGAGGTATTCGGGACGAAAGTCATGCCCCCACTGGGCGATGCAATGGGCCTCATCAATGGCCAAAAGCTTTAGGCCCAGTCGATCGAGACGGGCGAGAAACACCGTAGTGCCCAATCGTTCGGGCGATACATACAGAAACCGGTAACTGCCTTTGGTGCATTCCTCGAGGAGGTGGTCGATTTCCCGTGCGGATAATCCGGAGTGCAGGGCTGTTGCCGCGATCCCTCGGCGCGTGAGTTGTTCTACCTGATCCTTCATCAGGGCGATGAGGGGGGTCACCACCAAACATAACCCATCGAGGATCAGAGCCGGTACCTGAAAACAGATGCTTTTCCCCCCGCCGGTAGGCAAAAGGGCTAGGGTGTCGTGGCCATCCAGTACCGATTCGATGATTTGGGCCTGCAGGGAGCGGAACGCGGTATGCCCCCAATACTGTTTGAGGACCTCATGGGCATCCACGCGTTTCATGCATCCAATTGGCCGTCGGTTAATTGAAGTGTACGGTCGGCCCGCGCCGCCAATTCCGGGTTGTGCGTCACGATCACGAATGTTTGGTCGTATTGTTCGCGAAGTGTGAAAAACAGATCATGGAGTTGGCGTGCATGCAGGGTGTCGAGGTTGCCCGATGGTTCATCGGCCAGCACCACCTTCGGGTGATTGATGAGGGCCCTGGCTACGGCAAATCGTTGCTGTTCACCCCCCGATAGCTGCGAAGGGCGATGCTCTGCTCGGGCACGGATGCCCATCAATTCAAACAACTCAAGCATATATGCATCAGTTTCGGGCGTACGCTGATCACCGATCAAAGCCGGGAGGAGCACATTTTCACGGGCCGAGAACTCGGGCAAAAGTTGGTGTTGCTGGTAAACGAAGCCTACATTTCGGTTTCTAAAACGACTCAATTCGCGGTCGGCCAGGCGCATGACATCGGTGTTGTCGTAAAAAACGCTGCCCTGATCGGGGCGGTCGACCGTGCCTAAAATGTGTAGGAGAGTGCTTTTACCGGCTCCAGAAGGCCCCACCACCGCCACGATTTCTCCTTTTTGGATGGATAAATTAATTCCCCTCAATACGGGCAATGCACCGTAATTTTTGATCAACCCAGTAGCCTGTATGAGTGGTGCATCAGACATCTAAACGGGCATAGCGGGCATTTTGCTCAATGAATTGGCGCCGTGGAGGCACCTCATCGCCCATAAGCATGCTGAAAGTGTAGTCTGCTTCTGCGGCACTTTCAATATTCACTTGGCGCAGAATACGGGTGTCGGGGTTCATGGTAGTAGACCACAACTGTTCGGCGTTCATCTCGCCTAGACCTTTGTAGCGCTGAATGACCACGCCACTTTCGCTGCCACCTTTTGTTACCTCGGCAACAGCCTCCAGACGCTCCTTATCGTTCCAGGCATAAATCTGTTGGTTGCCTTTTTTCACCAGATACAGGGGGGGAGACGCGATATAGACATAACCCGATTCAATCAGCGCTTTCATGTAACGGTAGAAGAAAGTCAGAATAAGGGTTGTGATGTGCGAACCATCTACATCAGCATCGGTCATGATGATGATTTTATGGTAGCGCAATTTGGCGGTATTGAGTGCCTTTTGGTCTTCTTCTGTTCCAACAGAAACCCCCAGGGCGGTAAACATATTGCGAATTTCTTCATTCTCATAGATTCGGTGCTCCATGGCCTTCTCTACGTTCAATATCTTTCCCCGGAGGGGCAAAATGGCTTGGAATGCCCGATTGCGGCCTTGTTTGGCTGTGCCACCGGCCGAGTCGCCCTCCACCAGATAGATTTCGCAGGCCGTGGGATCCGTCTCCGAACAATCGGCAAGTTTTCCGGGCATGCTGTTGCCCGACAGTACATTTTTCCGCTGAACCATTTCCCTGGCCTTGCGCGCAGCATGGCGGGCGGTGGCGGCTAAAATAACCTTATTAATGATTTGGCGGGCATCGCGTGGGTTTTCTTCGAGAAAGTGACTCAAGGCCTCACCAACAGCCGCATTTACAGCACCCATCACCTCGTTATTGCCCAATTTGGTTTTGGTTTGTCCTTCGAATTGCGGCTCAGCCACCTTCACCGAAATGACAGCGGTTAGACCTTCCCGGAAGTCGTCGCCCGCAATATCAAACTTCAATTTGGCCGTCATCCCTTCCTTGTCCGCATATTGTTTTAAAACGCGGGTTAAAGCCTGACGAAATCCAGCTACATGGGTCCCCCCTTCATGGGTATTGATGTTGTTGACGTAGCTGTGTACGTTTTCTGTGTAAGAAGTGTTATACTGAAGAGCGACTTCTACCGGAACGCCCGATTTGGACTGCTCCAGGTAGATGGGTTCAGCAATCAGTTTTTCGCGTGTGCTGTCGAGGAATGTCACGAATTCTCGTAATCCACCTTCAGAAAAGAAAGAATCCTCACGCACTTCATGACCACCTTCTGTCCGTTCATCGCGGATGCTCAACCGGATGCCTTTATTGAGGTATGCCAATTCGCGCAGGCGTGCCACTAAGGTGTTGTAGTTGTATTCGGTGGTGATGAAAATGCTGTCATCGGGAGTAAAATGCACAATGGTGCCTCGGTAATCTGTTTTTCCGAGTTCTCGGACCGAATATAAAGGCTTGCCGCAGGCATATTCTTGTTCATAAATAGCACCATCTCGGTGAACTTCGGCCCTCAGGTGCTTGCTTAGGGCATTAACACATGATACGCCTACGCCATGAAGACCTCCTGAAACTTTATATGTGTCTTTATCGAACTTGCCACCCGCGTGTAGAACGGTCATAACAACCTCAAGAGCTGAACGCTTTTCCTTCTGATGAATGTCGACGGGTATGCCTCGACCGTTGTCTTTAACCGTAATGGAGTTGTCGGGATGAATGCACACCTCAATATCCGAACAATGGCCGGCCAATGCCTCATCGATGGAGTTATCGACTACCTCATAAACCAAGTGGTGCAAACCTTTCACGCCAATATCTCCTATGTACATGGCGGGTCTCTTGCGCACCGCCTCTAATCCTTCTAAAACCTGAATATTACTCGCAGAATAATTCCCCTCAGTCTGTTGCATGAAATGGGTTCAATTAAATAAAAAGAAGTTAAAACTCGCGTAAATATACAGATAAAATCGGCCTTTGTAGCCCTAAATTGGACCCGATAACGGGCATTTCAGTTCGATTTCTTGCTGGGTCACTGGATGCTTGAATTTGAGTACATGCGCATGCAAAAAAAGGCGATTTCCGCCTGATGGCAGGCCTACTCGATGCTCATTCTCCGATCCTCCATACCGCCGATCGCCCACGATGGGGTGCCCCAACCAGGCCATATGGATTCTGAGTTGATGGGTGCGCCCTGTTTGGGGCTTCAAGCACATTTGGGTGATCCCCGATCGGTGTTCTAAGCATTGAAAATGAGTGATGGCCGGTTTTCCAAATGTTCCCTCCGGGTCGGTGGTGATTCGATTGGGTTCTGACGGGCATCTGCCGATGGCCTGATCAATAATCCCTTCATTCATTTCAGGTTTGCCCCATACCCATGCCTCGTAGGTTTTCTCAACCTGTCCGTTCTCGAATTGAATGCGCAGCTGAGCCTGTGCCTCTAAGTGCAAGCCAAGCAATAACAAACCTGATGTTGCCTTATCGAGCCGATGCACCGGCATGCGTCGCAATTCCGGGTCGGCGTATTCTTGGGCCGGGAACAGGTGTCGCAGAAAATGAAGGACGGTGCCCCGATGACAACCCAATCCCGGGTGAACGGGCATACCTTCTGGCTTGTTAATGGCCAGGAGGTGCTCGTCGCGGTAACAAATTTCGATCGCGTGATCTTCGGGCAGTAAATTTTGCATGTGAACGCGACGTATTTCGATTCGGTCGCCTCTTTTGATGGGGTCGGTTGCCTGAGCCGGAATTTCATTAACCCGAACACGCTGTTGCTGAAACAGTGTATGCCATTGTTGGTTGCCGATGCCCTCTGTTCGATCGCGAAGGAATGCACCTAAGGATGGGTGCGAGCGGTCGGCCTCGATCCACATATACTGGTGGTTGCGTGGGTCAACGCCTTCTTCAAAGACAGCTGGGATCAATGGGGCAGCGCGGGGCATGTCCGAAGCAAAAGATTGAAAGGGGATGAACTACACCGATCGAAATGCCAGCCAGCAGAAAAAAACCATTAGAAGCGTACCGTTGTAATTTCACCACTCTTAATGCTGAAGTCTTTCACCAAACTAAATACCATACGTGAGCTGGTGGCCGAGCGATATAAAATCCGGTAGTTACCGGGCTGCAGCACAACCGTTTCGAGGCTGAGGTTTGGACTCAAATCATAGCATTTTGTGAGGGAAGGCCCGTTCACTAAAAAAATGGCGCCATAACCGCCTGTATTGCTCACAAAATTAATCATCCCCGGTTGAGGAATCTGTATGCGTTCCGATGCGCCTGCCTTTAGTTGCAGGGCCCGCACATGAATAACCGGTGTGGTGGGAATTTCAATATCGTATGTTCCTACTAAGTATTTTCTGAGGGTATTGAAATCTTGGGTGGCTACCAAAGCGCCATCCTGCGGGTTTCTCAGCGTGGCGCGGAGATTTTTGTATCCCGAAACACCCGCCACCACCAATTCTAAGCTGCCTTGTTCGCAGTTGACCTGAATGGTGTTGTGCTTTCCTGCTTCAATTTGTATGCCTTTTTTAAAAATAGGCGGGGTGGTATGGATGGTGAGGTCGTAGCTGCTCGAGGGGTCTATGACCACGGTGTCGGAATAGCCTTTACTGTTCTTGGTATGTACATAATGATAGCGATCCATCTGGGCTTCACGGGCGTAGAGCGACATCGAAACATTGGTTTCAGACGGCTTTCCTTTCGTATCGAGGAGATCGATCTGCAGCGTAGTGGTATTCAAAGCCTGGGCCACAACCGCCGTGAGTGCTTGCTTGAAGGCAGACTCTTGTTGGGCATCGTAATAGGTGCCCACACAGTCGAAAGCCTCACGCATTGATAAATCGAGTCCCAGTCCAATAACAAAAGGTTTAAGGAAAACATTGCTTTTTTGTAGTTGGTAGGAAACCAGGCAGGGATCGCCGCTGCAATTTTCTAATCCGTCGGTAATCAAAATCACCACATTTCTAGAAAGCGGGTCGTCTGGGAAGTCCATGCCGGCCTGCGAAAGGCTGTAAGCAATAGGCGTATTGCCCATGGGCTTAATGGTCTTGAGTTTGTCTTGGATCAGTTGGTGGCCGCCTTCGGTGAAAGGCACCTCAAGGCGGGTGTCTTTGCAGTCGCCCTGGTCGCGAAAGGTCTGATGACCGTAGACCCTCAGGGCAACCTCGACCTGTGGGGTTGTTTTAAGGCTGTCCATGATTTCCGTGAGCAAGCGTGTAGCCACTTGCCAGCGAGAATTGTTCTGCCACCGGGCCTGCATACTACCCGAAGCATCCAAAACAAAGAGAATTCGGGTCTTAATTCCTGTTGTGTCTTTTGTTTCAAACTGTTTCTTTCGTTGAACCTGACCAAAAACTGTATGGGGTGTCCAAAGTAAGGTCGAAATGAGGAGGGTAAATACCGTCAGTACGGTTTTGAATCGGGTCATTCGGTGCAAAAATAGTGATTAATAACGCCAGAATTCAAGTTGGCTAGGTTAGGTAAAGAAACGCAGGCCGTCGGCCGACAAAGGCCATCGCGGTTTGGCCACCAAATCCTGCCCAGCGAATTGGCCTTTTTGATGATAATACAGGGCGGTTTGTGCAATCATGGCCGCGTTGTCGGTGCAGTAAGCCAGTTTAGGGAGATGCAATCGGCTTCCTAATTCGCTGCACTGCAGGCGCGCCGCCTGTTGTAATCCGCTGTTGGCAGCCACACCACCTGCCAATGCAATGTCTGTACAAGGATAAAGTTGTGCGGCAGACCTGAGTTTTTGAATCAACATGTCTACAATGGCGTACTGCAGACTGGCGCATAAATCTGCCCGATGCACTTCAATAAAATCGGGATGATGGGCCGTTCCCTTTTCAAGTGCAAGCCGGAGACTTGTTTTGAGTCCACTAAACGAAAAATCAAGCCCAGGTACCTTCGCACTGGGCAGGTTCAGGAAATGGGGATCACCGCGCTGCGCCCAGGCATCGATCTGAGGGCCACCCGGGTAGGTCATGCCCAGCATGCGAGCGCCCTTGTCGAACGCCTCCCCGGCCGCATCGTCGCGTGTTTGACCAATCACCGCCAAATCGAAGGGGTCCTTGAGGTAGACCAATTGGGTGTGCCCCCCCGAAACGGTGAGGCACAAAAGCGGAAATTCTGGTTTCGGTGGATCAATAAAGTGGGCCATTATATGGGCATGCATGTGATGCACCGCAATGAGTGGTTTTTGGAACACCAGGCTCAGGCTTTTGGCAAATGAAGTGCCCACCATGAGCGCACCAGGGAGTCCGGGCCCAGCCGTGACAGCAAATGCATCGATCCGATGGGCGCTAATACCGGCAATTTTAAGGGCCTGTCTGGTGAGTGGAAGCAATTGAGCCAGGTGTTCGCGACTGGCCAATTCGGGAACAACCCCTCCAAAATGCTCATGAATGAGCTGACTGCGGCCGACATGAGCCAAAATACCTGAATCGGAAGTTATAGCGACCGAAGTATCGTCGCAACTGCTTTCTATGGCTAAAATGACAGGCATCGGTCGATGTTGGGCACTAATGAACGCTATTTTGCGCTAATTTGCATCAACTTTCTATTTTTTTAGCTGAAGTTGCTGCGTTTTACATGGGTGTGCTTGTGATCTTCAGGTCGACTGGTCGGTGGTTTTTGCGGATGGTAGCCGTACTGGTTCCGCTTTCATTGGCTTTTTCCATGTTGCTCATGCACCGTGAGGTTCAGGATGGAATGGGGCGACTGCTCGCCCGCTGGTTGTCGAAGGAATGGGGAACCCGTGTAGAAATCGATGGTTTTTACCTGGGGCCGACCGGCCGAATGCGGGTGGAACGGATCAGTATTTATGATCAAACCAACCGGATCCTGTTTGAGATGAATCGGTTTTATGCCTACATCGACCCCATTCGAACGGGCTTAAATAGGATTACCATTCCTGAAGTTTCAGTGGGTAACTTCACCTTAAACGCCCTTCACGACCCCAAGGCCAGGAATTTCAACTTTCAGTTTTTGTTGGATGTTTTTCAAACGGAATCCACCCCTTCGGCGGGTATTGCCCTTCCTAATATACGCATTCGAAATTTTCGTTTGCACCAGGCTCACATTCGCTACCACGATTTCAGGCGACCAAGTGCCGATACCACCCGATTTGATCCCTACCACATAGAGTTGAAACAATGTCGATGGCATTTGTCTGAGATCAGCTACAGCGACCGTATTTTGATCGCCTCGCTCAATCAATTTCGCTTCGATGCCACAGGCGGTTGGCGGGTCGATTCGCTCCAAGCCAAGCTGAAAGCAGATTCGACGGGTATTCAGATTGATTCATGGAAATTGATGGCCCCTGGAACATTTTTGGCCGGACAATTCAGCATCTTTCGAATAGTTCCAGATTCCATATCCGTTCAAATTCCCTCCGCGGAATCAAATTCGGTGCAAAAACCCTCCGCGGAATCAAATTCGGTGCAAAAACCCTCCGCGGAATCAAATTCGGTGCAAAAACCCTCCACAGCTTATCGATTATCGATACAGGAAGGCCTAATCGACCCCCGTTTCATGGCTTATTTTTTGGGTGCCTCGGCCCCTTCCCAGCCACTCGTCCTGAGGGGGCGATATGATTATGCAGACGGACGTCTCCATGGAGATGGAGTTCGGCTGGCATTCGGCTCATCCTTGTTCGCAGAAGGAGAACTCCGTCTGTCTGAGTTGGGAAAAAGTAAGGGGCCTGTTTTTTCTGTGCGCGTCGATCAAGGGCAATGGAACCGACAGTCTTGGAACAGCGCTTTTCCCAGGCTACCCCTTCCAGCTGTACTCGATTCATTACAATACTTGGGGTTTCAGGCGTCTTTTGAAGGACAAACAGAGCAGTTTCATGTTCGCGGTGCGTTTTCCGATGGCAAGGGAAAGGCCAACGCAGACCTCGCCGTACACTTAGCCGGACCAAAATCGACTTATGTAGGGCATCTGGGGATGAGTGCTTTTCATTTGGGCCGCTGGCTGGGCGATCAACATGTGGGGCAGTTGGATATGGATGTGGATCTACAGGCCACAGGCGATCGAGCAGACAACCTCAATGCACGGCTAAAAGGTGCACTACACCGCTTGGATTACCACGGGTATTCACTCGGTCCCATCGAAATTCATGGCGATTATGCCCTTGGAACTTTCCAGGGCCGAATCGAATCGGATGATCAAAACGCTTGTTTCACCTTCCAAGGTTTGGTCGATGCGCGTCAAGAGGTGCCCCTCTACGATTTCGTGGCGAACGTCGACCAATTGGACCTCAAAGCCATAGGAATGAGTGATGAGGATTGGATTTGTGCCGGAAAAGTGAAACTGTCTGGAAGCGGACAAAAACCAGATGATCTTCAGGGCCAGTTAACAGGTACGGATCTCGTACTGAACCATTCAGGCGATCTATTAAATTTGGATTTTGTGTCGCTCGACATGAAACAAGAACGCTCGCCGAACGGGCCGCTGTTGATGGCCCAGTGCAACACCCCTTTTGGCACGGCCGTAGTTCGTGGCGATGGAAACCTGAGCCTGTTGAGCAGTGCGATTCGTTCGGCCATCGGCTTGAAATTGTCGGAAAATGAGCATCGGCAGCTCGAAGGAGCCGATTCAACTGCCCGTTTTACCTTGGATGTTGATTTGGACCGGGCTGAGCAATTAACCGATTATTTCATCAGCGGACAGATTAGCTTGGATCGATTGCTGTTTTTTGCGCGCCTCAACCCCCGCGATGGAAACTTTGATTTTTCAGCGGACGCCAGCGATGTCCGCAGTGGAGCGGTTCGCTCGGATCGAATAAGTTTGTTGGGAAAGCGACAGGGGACACATCTAGAGGCCGACGTATTCGCCGGATCGATCGACATCGGCCAACAAAGATTGGTTCAGAACCTGCGTTGGCTCAATACCCTGGAAGGCGACACCCTCCGGTATGCACTTGAGGGCTTGGGCACGGAAGAAAATCAAAGGGCTATGGTAAACGGTTGGTCGGTTGCCGATACCAATGGGGTGCACGTCTATATAGACAGCAGTAAACTCTTCGTTTTTGAGCAAAATTGGTTTCTGAAACAAAGGGATCCATTCGTTTACCACAACGGTCGTTTCTCTTTAGGAGATTTCACCCTGGGTTCCGACAGCATGGCCGTCGTCTGTCGGGGCGTCCTGGGACCCCAAGAGCAGGATGAGGCCGTGCTTTCAGTTGTGGGCGTACCTTTAGCGCCTTTGGTGCCGTTCCTTTTGCCCAGCGAATACAATATGGAGGGAAAGATGCAGTTGAACGTCCGAGCGCATTCTGTTTTGCAGCGGCCAGAACTGACCGGCACATTGATTATTCCGGAATTGCGCTATAACGGACAGCTTTTGGGTGACCTAAGAGCACAGTCGGTGGTAGATCCCGATAGTCGGGTTATGCAACTCAAAGCTGATGTACAAAGACCCATAGGCCTAGACACATCTTTATCGACCGAAATGCAAAAGCCTCGGCAGTTGCTGACGGTCGATGGCAGCTTCAGCCGAAGAGCGGGACAGGATAGTCTCGAGCTGGATCTGATCTTATCGGATCTTCCTGCCTGGGTATTGAATCCACTCCTGCAGCCCGTTTTTGATTCTTTGGATGGAGGCCTCTCGGGTGATTTACGCTTGTTCATCAATGGCCCCAAAACGGAGTTAACCGGTTGGGCAGATCTCTCCCAAAACCGCATTCACGTTGACTTTTTGGATCAGTCGTTCCGCCTTGGTAGGCGCATTACGCTATTGCCCGACCGCATACGCTTTGATTCGGTGACGGTCTCTGATGGTCTGAATGGATCGGGATGGGTGACGGGAAGCCTGATGCACAAAAACTTGGATCGGTTTACGATCGATTTAAAGGTCGATGCCCGAAATATGCAGGTCATCAACACCCCACCCAGCTACCGGGAGGCATTTTTTGGGACGGGTAGGGCAACGGGAAGCGCCCGCATCACCGGAGATTTCAATCTGGTGGACATTGATGTCGTGGCCACTACTGAGCGCGGTACGCGAATCGAATTGCCTTTGGATGGCGAAGGCTCACGTTCAGCCAATGAGTTTATTGATTTCGTTTCTGCCACCCGCGATGAGGCCGGAGAAGTTGAAGAGATGGCGTTCCACCCTGAGGGTGTGGCTTTCCGCATGAATTTGAATATGAACCGCGACGCGGAGTTTAGCGTTTTGTTTGACCGGGCCGCCGGCGATATACTCAAAGGGAATGGTGAAGGTCAAATGGTTATATCTTATCGTCCGGACGGTGAGTTACTGATGGACGGCAGCTATACGGTGCATTCTGGCGATTATATGTTTACCCTGGCCAATTTGCCTGGTAAGAAATTTAAACTGGAGCAGGGTGGAACCATAACCTGGTCTGGCGACCCCTATGATGCCCAATTGGACTTGAGCGCCGTGTATCGGCAGCGTTGTGATGTAGATCGTCTTCTCGACCCGTCGCAATTGCAGAATGAGGCACGGAAACAAATTACAGTCGACACCTACCTCAAGTTAAAGGGCTCCTTGCTCAAACCCGACGTAGGCTTTCAATTGAAGCTGCCTGGCAACATCGAAGACAATGCCACGGATCCTGTAGCCGCTCGAATAAGAAGCATCAACCAAAACGAACAAGAGTTGAACAACCAAGTATTGGCCTTATTAATTGCTGGGCAGTTTTTCCCTGCCGATAATGCAGCCCTCACCGGACTCCTCGGCAGCACGGGTGCCAATTCACTCACTGAAGTATTGAGCAACCAGCTCAACAATATGCTCTCCCAACTCATCGACAATGTGAGCTTGGGGATATCCTACCGCAACCGATCCAATTTAATCAATACTTCAGCATCAGGACGTCAAGGAGATTTGGCCGTGGCAGGAAATGTTTCTTTGTTCAATGACCGCCTCCTGATCGACGGAAAATTGGGCAGCAACACCGTGCAAACATCAAATTCTACAACCTTGGCCGGTGAGATCATGATGGAATATTTACTCACGCGCGACGGGGCCGTTCGAATGAAAGCATTCAATCGCCTCGATGACCGTATATTGAACAATGCCGATTCCAACTACCGATATGGGGTTGGCATGAGTATTACGGAGAATTATGATACACTTCCCGATCTGTGGGTGAAAGTTAAAAATCGGTTTAGAAAGGCAAAGCAAGGAAACAAAACAACCGAATAGCGCACAATTATGGGCAAGAAGTTGCAATAGACAAAGATTCTGGTGCCTCGAAATAGCGTTCCGGCATGTTGATTTTGGGGTCTGCCCAAACCCGAGTGAGAAACTCTCCCACTATAGGCAAAGCCGAGTTCGCGCCCCCGCCTAGATTGGTGCTTCTGAAATGCACGGCACGGTCATCTGCGCCAACCCAAGCCCCCATGGCAAGTCCAGGAGTAATTCCTATAAACCAGCCATCCGAATTGTTCTGGGTTGTGCCCGTTTTCCCGCCCAGTGGCATCTTCAAAGCATATTTGCCCCTGAGTCGGGCTGCTGTACCCCGGTTCACCACACCCTCCAGCATTTTAGTCATGACATAAGCCGTTTCTTCGCTAAACACCTCGCGCGACTCAGCATCGAATCGGGCCAGTTCATTGCCGTCTTTATCCACAATTCGTGTAACAAAAATGGGCTTCGTCCACACTCCCTTATTGGCAAAAGTGGCATAGGCGCCCACCATTTCATACACACTCATATCGAAAGCGCCGAGGCAAAGGCTGGGGTAAGGTTCCATCGGGCTTTCAATGCCCATGTTTCTACTGAGCTCGATGACGGCATCGGGTCCGATTTGTTTCATGAGATATGCCACGATGCTGTTGATGGATTTGGCTAGTCCTTCAAACATATTGAGCGTGCCCCCATAAGAATCGTCGTAGTTATCGGGCGTCCAATTCTCGAAATCTTCAAAGGTCACGGGTTGGTTGGGGATGCGCATGCAGGGGTCGAAGCCGTTGTCGACCGCGAGGGTATACACAAATGGCTTGAATGAGGAACCGGCCTGTCTTCGTGCGTTTTTGTTGACGTGGTCGTATTGTGTAAATTGCATGTCGATGCCGCCAACCCATGCTTTGATGTGGCCAGATTCGGGTTCCATGGCCATAAAACCAGTGTGGAGGAACTTTTTGGCATAGCGGATGGAGTCCATCGGACTGATCGTTGTGTCGCGCCACCCCTCCCAACCGAACAAACGGGTTTTCAACGGTTCTTCCATTTTCCGTCGAATTTGACTTTCGCTGAGTCCCTCGTCTTTCCAATCGCGGTAGCGGTCGCAGCGTTTCATGGCCAGCTCAAGTATCTCAGTGTTGTCGCCCCAGGGTTCACCCTTTCCTTTCCAATGTCCGAAAAAGGTATTTTGAAGCGATTTCATATGGGTCGCGACAGCATCTTCGGCATGGGTCTGCATTCGTGCATCTAAGGTGGTATAAACCCGTAAACCATCACGATAAATATCCCATTTCTTTCCATCGGCGCGCGGGTTCTCTTTCACCCATTGGCTCAGCCAAGCCCGAAGATATTCGCGAAAATAGGTTGCCGTGCCCGCGGCATGGTCGGATGGCCGAAGGTTCAATTTTAGAGGCAATTCTTGTAGACTGTCTGACTCTTCATCATTGAGGTATCCATATTTGGCCATTTGCGACAAAACGGTATTCCTTCGGTTCAGCGAACGTTCTGGATTTCGGACGGGCGAATAAAGGGTGATCCCCTTGAGTAGGCCTACCAGGACGGCCGATTCTTGAATGTTTAAATCGCGGGCATCTTTGTTGAAATAGGTGCGTGCAGCTGATTTAATGCCAAAACTGTTGTACCCAAAGTCGACTGTATTGAGGTACATGGCCAGAATTTCCTGCTTGGTGTAGCGACGCTCAAGTTGTACACTGATGACCCATTCTTTGCATTTTTGCAATATGCGAGCAGGTTTTGAGCGGGCACGTTCGCCACTAAACAAGTTCAGCGCCAATTGCTGTGTAATGGTACTCGCGCCTCCCTTCGATCCCAAAAATACGACGGCGCGCATCAGGCTCCGCACATCAATCCCCGAATGTCGCTCGAATCGGACATCCTCGGTGGCCACAAGGGCTTGGATCAAATGCGGGGAAAGTTCAGAATAGGGGGTAAACGAACGATTTTGAACGAAGTACTTCCCTAAAACAACACCGTCTGAAGCAATAACCTCAGTTGCCAGTAAATTTTTCGGATTTTCTAGATCAGCAAAGCCTGGAAGTTCTCCAAAAAGACCATAGGCGACCCCAGTAAAAAACAAAACAATTCCGAGCCAAAAAATGAAAAATCCAATCCACATCCGCCGAATCCAGGGGCTACCGGGCATCGATTTTGAGTAGTTTGTGTTTACGTTCGACATCTTTGTGGTTCGGGTTTTTTAGGGCTTTCCTTTTGGTTTCATCTGTTCGCTAAAAAAAGCCAGATACTCCGTCAGTAGTTTCTTGCTGTATATTTCATTGAATGTGTTTTTCGCTACGATAAAACTATGGTATTTGCCATCAGGCAGGCCCTTCAATAATGGGGCATACAGTTGGGTCGACTCAAAGTAAAGCAGGCCCCGCTGTTCGTTGGGCATCTCCCGCACCACCAACAATTGATATTCTTCGCCATAGAGCATAGTGCTCACCTTGAGTCGACTTGCGCTGAACTGCTCTTGGTTAAAATTAGACAATTTAACCTGCATTTCTTTGTGTCTATTCCAGACATCTAATGCGATGGCCAAGACATAAAAGTGGGGCTCTTCGGGTTTGCGGTTAAACAGAGGCTCGAGGACACGGTCTTTCGTTTTAACCACTCCGGCGGGCTCATTCCCCGCCTTAAGCCAATCATTGGCCAGTTCTGCCACAGGGTGGTTGGGGTATTTGCCCACAAGGCTGGTGAGGGCATCGCGGGTGGCCGTTGAATCACGCAGTTTGAGCAGGCAAATGGCAGACAAGAATTCGAAGTTGGGGATTAGCGGGTGTTGACGAAAACGAGCGCGCGCAGAGTCAGCCAATGCTACAGGCGTGGATGCATCTCCGTTGATAAACGCTTGGTATGCACGCCGATACCAATTTTCGATGCGGACTTCATCTTCAGCACCCGGGGGCTTAAAGCTTTCCGGATTTAATAATAACTGGGCGAAATCCGATTCAGGAAACTCCCGGGTGAGGCGATCGTGTTTGATTTTCTGAGCGGCTTCCTGCTTGTTGAGTCCGTGCACCAATCCTGCCCTGTATAAGGCTTCTGGCTCGTATTTGCACCCCCTGTGGCCCGAGAGCAGCTGCTCATAATACTGGAGCGACAATGGATAATCGTTGAGTTTTTCATTGTAGATCTCTCCCAACTTCATCAGCGCCTTGCGGATCATTTCTACCGATTTGTCTTTTGCTTCTTCGGTCAGGGGGACTTTCGAAAGATAGTATGCTTTTGGGTCGGCCCGCAGCAGAGAATCTTCAGCGGCTAAGGCTGAGCTGTCTACCACTTCCTGATCACCTTCTTCAGCTTCACCTGATTTCTCCCGATTGGACCGCCTCCAAAAATCGGTCAACTCTCGGTTGCCCCAAAGCTGGCGGAATTCATTGTAGCCGCGACTAATATTCTGCTGATCATAGAAGTACCAGCCCCCCGAACCCGCTTGGCCTGGCATTCCGGGGTTGTTCATGCCAGGACGGCCACCAAAGGGGCTATTCATACCCATGCCCATTTGATTCATCATCGGGTTAAAAGGCTGGTTTTGGCTTTGTTGCGCTAATTTTTTAGCATTTTTAGCCTCTTCCTCGCGGCGTTTGTCGTCGCTGATCTTTTGGTCGATCCGCGCCAAGATCTGCTTCTCTGGCAACTCGGCCAAATCCAGCAGACTGTCTTGAATCTGAACGGTCGTTAGAGAGCGGGACAAATCGCCAAGAAACTGGCTTCTCCCCTTGATTTCGCGGTATCGGGGGTGGTCTTTTTTCAACAATTGATAACAACTATCGTAGTACAACTGCGCTTGGTTGTACGACCGCTCATCGAAATAGCGATCCGCGATGGCAGCAAAGCCCTTTGCTTTCTGAACCGTGTTTTTTCCTCCACAGTTCACCGAGGTCAGCAGAAGTTCCATGCCCTCCTGGGGTTGCCGCAATTGAAAGCTCAACATGGCGAGTTCGTAGTAGATCTCATCGAAGTAGTCTTGGTTGCGCACATCTTTGAGCATTTTCCTCAGGAGGGCCTGCATTTCGCGGTTGCTCATCGACTGACCATCAAACATGCGGGCCAGTTGAAGCCGGGCCTGGAATTGCATCTGATAGGGTGGACGAAGTTTGAGGCAGGCCTCAAAAGAGCGGGATGCCTTGCTTTTGGCTTCTACACCATAGAGTTGACCAAGAACGAAATGCATGCGGGCTCTTTCGATGCGTTTCCAGTCGTAGCGCAGCGCCTTTTCTAAGGGCTCGATGGCCTGTTCATAGCGCTTTTGATTGATGTGAAACTCAGCACAAACAGCAAAAAATTCTCCCTTCAGCGATTTGGGAAATTTCTTATTGGCATTGATCAGCTCGATGGTGGCCTGGGCCTTCGAATACTGTTTGTTGGCGGCATAAGAGCGAATCAACCAGATCAATGCTTCTTGACCAATTGGATCTTTTTTCCATTTGGAGTGCACATATTGGAAGCTTTCTATGGCCTCGAAATAATCGCGCTTCATGAAATAGGCCTTCCCTATGAGGAGAAAACACTCGTCGACCCAACGGCTTACCTCATGCAAGGAGATGGCTTTTGAGCATTTTTTAACGGTTTCTTCAAATTGAGCCGCATATCCAGTGGCTGCTTCGGGCGTTCCATATACAAAAACCGGAAGAACACTGTTGTAGTCGTCGACATGCGCCTTGCGGATGTCGATGAGGGCCTCTTCGTACTTGATGAGCCCATTGAAATAAATGTTGTAATGAGCGGTGGTGTCGTGGTAGAGCTTGCGTGGACTTAGATCACGATGGCAAGAAAGCAGTTGAGTGAAGCACACGAGGATTGCTAAAGTCCTGAGATGTGGAACACGACGACGGCTCAGTTGGCAGGCTACAACGAACCGCTGAACTTGATGTTTTAAAACTGTGCGAATGGGCATCGAGAAAATGCAACCTTTAGATGGCAAAAATATTGTATTTCAACTCAGAAATTGTGCTTATTTTCGTGTTTTGTGCCGAGCGTGCCGCAACCCCCAAACATTGCACCACTCTTTTTGTACTATTATTATGTTGTTTATAAGCCCTTTGGGGTCCTGAGTCAGTTTACGACCTCCGTGGCCGGAAAAATTGGTTTGGGTAGTTTGTTTGATTTCCCAAAGGATGTTTATCCGGTGGGTCGACTCGATGAGGACAGCGAGGGATTACTTTTTCTTACTAATGACCCGCGGCAAAACGCTTATTGGTTGGGTCAGGGGGTCGAAAAGTGTTATTGGGTTCAGGTCGAGGGGAGGCCGACCCTTCACGATTTGGGTCCACTGACCAGAGGGATCAGCATCTCGATTAAAGGCCAGAAGCATCAGTGTTTACCTGTGGGGGTTGAGTTGTTTCATGAGGCGCCACTGTTGCCGTCAAGGAACCCGCCGGTACGGTTTCGGTTGTCGGTGCCGGACACTTGGTTGAAGCTCACGCTGCGTGAGGGAAAAAACCGACAAGTTCGCCGGATGACCGCTGCACTGGGCTTCCCTACCCTTCGCCTGGTTCGGTGGTCATTTGGGCCGTTCACCTTAGCGGGAATGGAGCCCGGTGAGGTTCGAGCGCTGAGCCCTGATTTGCTCAGTTCATCAAACTTTATGATTTAGCCTTGCAGGATTTCGTGCCCCATCTTGTCGCGTTTGGTTTGGAGATAGGTATGATTATGCGGATTAGGAGGGACTTCAAGGGCAACATGATCCACTACGGTTAATCCGTAGCCGATCAGGCCAGCCCGTTTTGTGGGGTTGTTGGTCATTAAACGCATATGTCCTATGCCGAGGTTGCGCAGAATTTGGGCACCAATTCCGTAGTCGCGTTCGTCCATCCCAAAGCCCAGCGCCAGGTTGGCTTGAACGGTATCCATGCCATTTTCCTGAAGTTTATAGGCTTTGAGTTTGTTGAGCAAGCCAATGCCGCGCCCTTCTTGGTTCATGTAGAGCACTACGCCCCGTCCATCTGCTTCGATGAGTTCCATAGCGCGTTGTAGTTGTTGACCGCAGTCGCACCGACAAGAACCGAAGATGTCGCCCGTCATACAACTGGAATGCACCCGAACCAAAACTGGGTCCTGGGGCGACCACTCTCCTTTCACCAAGGCCAGGTGCTCACGATCGTCTTGCAGTTGACGGAATGCCACCAAACGAAAATGACCCCATCGGGTGGGCATGTCCACTTCAATTTCGCGGGTGATGAGGCTTTCGGTCTTCAAACGGTAGGTGATCAGGTCTTGAATGCTCACCAATTTCATATGAAATCGATCAGCTACCTGGCGCAGCTCCGGGAGGCGCGCCATATTTCCGTCGGGGCTCATGATCTCGCAGATCACGCCAACCGGGGGTAATCCGGCAAGGCGCGCAAAATCGGTGGCTGCTTCTGTGTGCCCTGCTCTGCGCAGCACACCTTCTTTTTTCGCTTTCAGCGGGAAAATATGTCCGGGGCGGGCAAAATCAGCAGTCTGGGCATGGGGCCAGGTGAGTGCTTGGATGGTAAGCGCCCTGTCTGAGGCCGAAATTCCTGTGGTCACCCCATGGCCAACCAAATCGATCGAAACGGTAAAGGGTGTTTCATGGGGTGTTGTGTTGGCATTCACCATCAGATCGAGTCCCAACTGTTCGCAACGTTCCTCAGTGAGGGGGGCGCAGATTAGTCCGCGTCCATGTGTGGCCATAAAATTAATCATCTCTGGCGTCACACAAGACGCCGCCGCCAGAAAATCTCCCTCGTTTTCGCGGTCCTCATCATCAACCACAATAATCATTTCACCTAATCGAATGGCTTCAATGGCCGATTCTATAGTATCCAAAGGAATGTTTTTCATAGGAATAGATCAACAAAGATACGCAAAGAGGTAGATTGTGTAATTTTGATAGATTTTCAACGTTTGGTTGGATTTATTGTTCAAAATGTCCTATAGCTCCTCTAGCGCATCAATTTCTCCGACCACTTTACCGCTGGCCTTTCGGTCCGAACAAATTTCTTTTGGTCTCCTGGTATTGATGATGGTTTTTTTGCCGCTATCCAAAGCGGTAGTGAGTGTGGCCGAGGTCTTGCTGTTGCTGACTTGGCTCATAGGTTTTTCGGATTCGGGCATTCGATTGAGAAGGATCGCCATCTGGCGGTCGTCGCACTTCTTGTTTTTTTTTCCAGGTTTTTATTTGTTGATGCTGTTGGGCATGGGATATTCCGCGGACTGGGAGGAAGGACTTCAGATGCTCAACCGATATCATTACTTGCTGACCCTACCCCCAGTGGTGGCCACATTATCGTTGAGCGGCAGGCGCATGAGAACCCTGTTTCTCGCTTTTGCTTTGGCACAGATTCCGGTTGCGCTTGGGGTGCTTTATATCGTAGCCACTGGCCAAGAACTACACCATGGCACACTTCACATCCCCAGTCCTTTTCATCAGCGACCTCGTGCCAGTTTGTTTTTGTGTTTTAGCTTATTTATCCTGGCGGAGTATTTGGTGACTCACTATAAATCGCTCAATGCCGAATCACGAACAGCCATGGGACTCGTTGTATTGTTGAATTTGGCCGCTTTGATTCTCATGCAAGGGAGAATAGGTCAGTTGGGGTTGGTTGTTTTAACTCCGTTGTTTTTACTGATGTATGTGTACCGCAAGGGACCAGGTCTGAAGAAATTTGTATTTGCCGTTTTGTTGATTGCGGGCCTCGGAGGAGCCCTCTATACTTTATTTGACGGGGTACGCAGGCCGTTTAATGAAGCGGCCGCAGAGGTGCAAGAAAGCCGAAGTGGATATCCGAATAGTGAGCCCAATTATTCATCGATGGGCCGTAGGATGGCGTTCTATGAAGTCTATTGGCCTCTTTTCATTCAAAATCTGGGATTTGGCGTAGGAACTGGAGATTTGACGCGCGAAGGCAAGCCGTTGTTTGCTCAACAACCGCACGGAATTACCTACGATCGACCCCACAACCAATTTCTGGAGATTGGGATCTTATTGGGTTTATTTGGTCTTTTGGGGTTTGTTTTGGCCTGGTGGGGCAGTGTTCGCGCTTTCGACCCTGCTTTTCGTTTATTGGGTTACCTCTTTGTGGCACTGATCTTCATGAGTATGTGGAGCGATTCAACCCTAGCCACTCAGGGCGGTGTTTCATTTTTTATGATGTTCATGGCGTTATTTATGTGCCGCCCCGCCGATGATGCGGGTCGGACTCCTTGGAATCTCAGTCGTGTTGGCCGAACTACCGTAGCCAAAAAGCTATTGGAGTTGCCTGAAACGGCCAAAAGCTGAGCCGTCTCATTCTTGTTTACCTAGGTCCTATGCGCCACCTCTCATACACCATTTTGTTCATCGGGTGTGGGTTGTGGCTGATTTTGACACCACTCAAACCGCTTTGTGCAAGGCCCCATATCATGGATGCGCGAGGAGACCCCAGGATGCAGTTTATCGCTATTGAATCAGAGTTAAAAGGGGTTATTCAGCAACGCGTTTTTGGTGGCGATGGCGCTGGGTTTTATGTCTATCAGTCGAACGGTCGCGATCGCCTCATCGAAAAATACAACTATGAAGGTCGCCGAATCTTCTCGCATACCCTTCCTTTTCAAGACCGCAGTGTGGAGGTGGTGGAATTGTTGGTGCGAAAACAAGATGTTTTGGCTTTTTTCTCCATTTACAACCCAACCTACCGCAGGCATGGTTTGTTTGTTCAGCGATTTCCCATTTCGGGTGAGGGGGTAGGAGAACCTGAGTTGCTGCTGGATCGCTTGGAGGTGGGCAACCCATCTCGCTCAGAATTCCATATTTCGCCAGATCCACTCAATCAAGGCTTTATGGTGATTCATATGCATCATAACGAAGCTTTGGAAAGTCAACTTTTCGCAGCAGAATACAGCGGAGGTCGACAAAAACTAAGGGAATCGCTGTTCAGGATCCCTGTAGAGGCCGAGAGACCGAACATCGAAGACCTGCAACGCGATACCGCTTCGAATGTCATCCTTTTGGTGCGACAAGAAGCCAAGTCTCGCCGCCGCTCAGCATCCGCCGAAGGTTCTGCTGCCGAGGACACTCTGTGGAGATTATGGTGCATAGAGTCGGGGCGCCTCGATTTCACGGAGCAGGCCATAACATTTACGGGGTATAACCTACCCGAATTGGCGATGGGCATCGACCGCTCCAATGGCCTCATTCATTTAACCGGATTTTTGTTGCGGCCTGGTGAAACCACACCAGCGGCCGTAGGGTGGATCAGTTGTTTAACGAAGGACATGGAGATCACGAATCGAAGAGTAGTGGTCCTCGAGTCCACGTTTCTTCAGAGTATGACGCAGATTCGTGGTTCCCTTCGCGAAAAACAGCAAACCCCATATAGAATGCATCCGCCCATTCTCCGCAGCGACGGAGGTTGTGTCCTTTTGGGAGAGGCGTCCTACCAGACTGTACAGACTTTTGTGCAATACAGCCAGGGTTTTCCAGTCTATCGAGAGGTTTCCCGCTTTCACAACGATGAGATCATTCTGATTTCCATCAATGCGCAGGGGAACTTGAGTTGGCGACAGATTATTCCCAAAAAACAGGTGGCGAGCCAACCCACACCCATGCATTCCGCGGCGCGAATTGCGGCAAGCTCCAGCATCCACTTGCTCTACAACGATGAGAGCAGCCAACGGAGCCGAATGGTTATGCAGACCATAAAACACCAAGGCGATGTTGATAACAGCATCCTGAGAGACCCAATCCTGGATGAGTTGATGCTTATTCCGGCCGATGCATGCCAAATCAGCCCCTTAACCCTGTTGATACCGGCCCAAAGACGGAAAAAAACCGGGGTATTGCGTTTGACCTTAGAAAACCGTTGAAATTTTTGACTTTTCATGTCTTTTTTCTGCAAAAGCACTTTTTATATTTGACTCGTCTGAACTTGTGAAGCATTTCATCAGCATACTGACCGGAAGGAAAGGGGAGCTTCAATCCATCTGTGCGCTCATTCTTACTGTTTTATTGAGCCAAGTTAGTCCGTTCGAATACAAGACGTATCAAGTGGGTGTAATCAAATTCACCACCCTTGAAGGGGTTGGGTTTTCTCTCAGTTGGTTTTTTTTAGCAGCAGCTGGATGGATGCTCAACCAAACATTTCAGTCGCAGCGCCCAGATGGCACCCGAAACGCATTGTATTTCCTTTCTTATATGCTTTTGTGTTTGTCGATTACCGATGCGGAACAGCTGTTTTCAACCTCCGCCGTCGGATTGTTGTTTGCTGTATGCGTTTCCTGTTTGCATCAGGCCACATTCCAAAAGCGGCCTGAGGGGCTGGTTGCCCTATCGGGATTTCTTATGTCCTTGCTCATTTTGATTTTCCCGGCTTCCTATCCCTGGCTGCTCATATTGTTTCTGTTGCTCATTTTGGCCGAAGAATTTTCTTTTAGAATGCTTGCGGTGTTTTTAGTTGGGGTGCTTTTGGTCCCCTATTTATGGTTTTCACTCTCCTACTTGTTTCAACAACCCCTTATTTTTTGGGGTTGGGTGGGATATAGGCCATGGGCAGAGCCTGTGTCGATGGGGTCCTCTGTCTTCTTGCCATGGGTCAGTGGGTTAGGGGTATTTCCAGTGATTGCGGGGATGACATCAACGCTTATGAATCGGCAATCCCGGACCCGGATTTCTAGGACAACACAGCGTCATATGGGAATCTTGCTCGTCTCAGGCATCTGCTTACTTATTTTGGCATCTACCCAGATCATTCCCCTTAATCCGTTGTCGCAGGTCCTTTTTTTATTGCCTGCATTGTCTTACATATCGGCGCGTGGAATAGAACGCATGGCGCAGAATCCTTACAGTGAGCTGTTCCTCTGGCTGTGGATGGCTTTGGTTTGTGGTGGTGCTGAGGGGCTGAATCGTTGGGTATTTTCATCATTTTTGCCTCTATGAAAATAGGCGTTGTCGTATTCCCAGGATCTAATTGCGATGAAGATACCCTCTATGCATTCGAACAATTAACGGGTAAAAGGCCAAAAATCATTTGGCACAAGGAAACAGACCTGGGCGGTGTGGATTTAGTGGTGCTTCCGGGCGGTTTTTCCTATGGCGACTATCTTCGGTCGGGGGCCATTGCTCGGTTTTCTCCGGTTATGGAAGCCGTGATGCGGCATGTGCAACGGGGCGGATTCCTCCTGGGTATTTGCAATGGTTTTCAGGTACTCACTGAAGCCCGATTGGTGCCCGGTGCGCTCCGCCACAATACCAGCCGACGTTTTGAATGTAGACCCGTTTACATCAAACCGTCCACCACCCGGAGTCTGATGACCCGGCACCTCGACCCCAATCAACCCCTGCTCATCCCGATCGCCCATGGCGAAGGCAATTATTTCATCGACAGCGACGGCTATCAATCCCTCTTGGACGGTGATCAGGTGTTGTTTCGTTATTGTGGCCCCAATGGCGAACTCGCGGATGAATGGAACCCCAACGGATCGATGGGGCATATCGCTGGGGTATGCAACAAGGAGCGTACGGTTTTTGGGATGATGCCTCATCCAGAGCGGGCCTCGAGTGCTTTGCTCGGCATGACCGACGGAACATTAATATTGTCGTCACTGCTTGGCCTATCGGTCATTGAGGCCTAGATTACATAATATTTTTCATTAAGCGCTTGTTTTTTGGCCTAGTAAAAGACTGGGGTTTACCCCCCAGACAGTTGGTTGACCCATGCTCGAGCTGCCCGAAACGACGACATTCGACCTTCCGACACCTCCCTTTCCATTTGTTCCATGACCCGTCGCAGCGGGATGTCTTGTTTTATCCGAACAAGCCACTGTTCATAAACGCTTCGTTTAAAAGCTTCCACTTCTTGCCGACTGCGGTTTTGTTTGAGCCTACCCGAGGCGAATTCATGGTCAAAAAAGTGATCAATGGCCTCAATAATTTCTATATGCCCCGTTTCGGGTGGTGTCGACGAACACAACAATATCGGCTCCATACTTGAATCCGAAGCTTGGGGCATCATACGAGCCACATGCAAAAGACGTGCGGCAGCCTCCCGGGCTGCGGGCAATGAAGACCCGTCGGCCTTGTGCACGATCAGGAGGTCGGCATGTTCCATGATACCCCTTTTGATGCCCTGTAATTCATCGCCCGTTCCAGGCATCAACAGCAGCATAAAGCAATCCACCAGATCCGCGATCAAGGTCTCGCCCTGACCGACACCGACCGTTTCTACCAACACCCAGTCAAATCCAGCAGCCTCACAGAGCAGGATGCTCTCTTTGGTAGCGCGGGCAACACCGCCAGGGATGTTGCCCGACGGACTCGGACGAACATAAGCGTGCGGATGGGCAACCAAACGATCCATCCTTGTTTTGTCGCCTAAAATACTTCCGCCACTGAGGCTACTGCTTGGATCGATGGCAAGTACGGCCACCCTATGCTCCCGTTCAATGAGCTTTATCCCCAAGTAATCGATGAAGGTGCTTTTTCCAACGCCCGGAATGCCCGTAATCCCAATTCTTCGGCTGTTTCCTGTAAATGGTTGTAAGAGGGATAAAAGAACATCGGCACGCTCCTGGTCGGATGCCAGGCTGCTTTCTACCAAGGTAATGGCTTGCGCCAGCGAACTTCGATCCCCTCCACGGATGCGGTCTGCCCATGACTGCATGTTGTTGTCTTTTGGAAAGGAAGTCGGCGCGGACAGACTCATCATGAAAGACCTATATTTAACGTAAGGCCTCCAAGCGGTTCAGGATATCGTTGGCAGCGTCAGTTACCCGTGTGCCCGGACCAAATACCGCGCAAACACCGGCCTCCAGAAGCAGCGGAATGTCATTAGGTGGGATCACGCCCCCTGCAACCACCAATATATCGGGACGTCCCAATTCGGCCAATGCAGCAATGAGCTCAGGGAGTAGGGTGAGGTGACCGGCCGCCAAGGTAGAAGCGCCCACTACGTGCACATCGTTGTCTACCGCTTGTCGAGCCGTTTCCATCGGCGTCTGAAACAAAGGGCCAACGTCGACATCAAATCCAAGATCGGCAAAAGAAGTGGCGATGACATGGGCCCCACGGTCGTGACCATCTTGTCCCATTTTCGCCACCATGATGCGGGGGCGTCGGCCGGTCGACTCGGCGAACCCGGCAGCGCGCTGTCGGGCCGCCTCAAAATCTTGATCCTGTTTCATTTCTCTCGCATATACGCCGCCAATCGATTTGATCTCGGCCTTGTATCGACCAAATACCTGTTCCAGGGCAGCGGATATTTCCCCCAATGTGGCCCGAGCCTTTGCGGCTTCCACCGTTAATTCGAGGAGATTGCCTGGTCGCTCGCCCGAAGCACATGCCGCGAGTGCAGACAGGTTGTCGGCCACATGTTGGGCATCGCGTACGTTCTTCACCGCCTCAAGGCGCTCTACCTGCTGACGACGCACACGGGTGTTGTCGACCTGTAAAACATCGAGTTGCGTGGGTCTGCCCGATGAAAATCGGTTAACGCCCACAATAATATCTGCACCCCGATCGATTCGGGCTTGTTTGGCTGCGGCCGCTTCCTCAATTCTCATTTTGGGAATGCCTGTAGCAATCGCCGCCGCCATTCCACCGAGCTCTTCAATTTCTGCTATGTGCTTACGCGCCTGATCGATGAGCTGCGTTGTAATTTGTTCGATTACCGCTGATCCACCCCAGGGATCCACCACATCGCAAATGCCCGTTTCGTGCTGGAGGTACAGCTGGGTGTTCCGGGCAATGCGTGCCGAGAAATCCGTTGGTAGTGCTATGGCTTCATCCAGGGCATTGGTATGCAAACTCTGTGTATGGCCTAAGGCAGCTGCCAAGGCTTCTACGCAGGTTCGGGCTACATTATTGTAGGGGTCCTGTGCAGTAAGGCTCCAGCCCGATGTTTGGCAATGCGTGCGCAACATGCCCGAGCGCGGATTTTGGGGCTGGAAGGCAGAGACTAAATCCCACCATAACCAGCGGCCTGCCCTCAATTTCGCTATTTCGGTGAGGTGATCCATTCCGATGGCCCAGAAAAATGATAGCCGCGGCGCAAACGCATCGATATCCAATCCGGCCGCGATGCCGGTTCGAATATACTCTAGTCCATCGCATAAGGTATAAGCCAACTCCAAATCGGCGGGCGCACCGGCCTCGTGCATATGATAGCCACTAATGCTGATGCTGTTGAAGCGGGGCATATGGCGGGCGGTGTAGGCGAAAATATCGCCAATGATGCGCATTGATGGCCCAGGCGGGTAGATATACGTATTGCGCACCATGAATTCCTTGAGAATGTCGTTTTGTATGGTGCCACTCAGTTGTTCGGGTCGTACCCCTTGTTCGAGACCAGCCACGATATAAAAGGCCATGATAGGCAATACGGCTCCATTCATGGTCATGCTCACCGACATCTCCTCCAGGGGGATGCGGTCAAACAGGCGTTTCATATCTTCCACCGTGTCTATGGCCACCCCAGCCTTGCCGACATCGCCCCGCACACGTTCGTGATCCGAATCGTAGCCCCTGTGGGTAGCCAAATCAAAAGCCACCGACAGGCCTTTTTGTCCGGCAGCCAGGTTGCGCAAATAGAAGGCATTCGACTCTTCAGCCGTTGAAAACCCAGCATATTGCCTAATCGTCCACGGATTTTTGAGGTACATACTGGCATAGGGCCCTCGAAGATAAGGGGGTGCTCCAGCTATTGCCTGGCTGAAAACATCCGGATTTTTTTTCGTTTCCGAATTCGATGGTTCCTGAAACGTAAAATGCTTTGGATTAGGGAAGAACGGATTCATGATGCAGATGGGTTCATTGGGTTGAAGCCATCGATTCTGTAGCGGTCAACCCCTACCCGAATGCGCCTACCGGAGTTGCGCATTTCCTGTTCGAGCGCCTTTCCTTGCAGACACCATTCGTTAAGAACACTTCGCAAGGCTGTTGCATTCCACGTATTGTCTGGTGTACACAGCGCAACTAATTCACCAAAAATAGACCAAGCGCGTTCACCGAACGACCGACTCAAATGTTCTATGTAGCCGCTACCTGCACCGGCATCTAAGGGCAGGCGTGGAAACGCCTCGTGCCGAAGGATCATCTGCATTTGAAGCGACAATTCATCCGCAAAATAATCACCATTGTCCTGATTTTGGGGGTCAAAAGGGGGAAGGGACAGTGCTGTGCATCCCCCAAGCACCGAAGAAACACCCATGGTGGTGAGTCTCAGCAAATTGGTATGAGGATCTTCTGACGGTAAACATTCTTTAGGGATGCGCACAAGAATTTGGGGTTCAAATCTAAAGTTGCTCCCCGCATCATTCGGTTCGCTAAAAAGCGACGCCACACGATCGATGCCCGCTCTCAGGGCCCTGAGACGAGCCAGCTCATTAAAAAATTCCGTGGTACATCCCACAGAAAGGTAAAGAGGAAGTCCTGGTTTGGAATGCCCGCTGTCCTTCGATGTTTGATGGGCATGAATCGAAAGTCTGCGATACACGCACAGCCAACTGAGTGCCAGTTCCTGAGGGGCCGAAAGACCCCACGCACGCCAATCGGCTGTATCTACACCAAGCGGATTGAAATTCGGTACATCAAAGGCAAACTGATCTTCAATCTTCGTCCATTGCCGCTCATCCATGACCAATAAATCAACTGCATCGCAGAGAAGGGCACCTTGAATATGTTGGGGGTCGATGTGTCCCTGACGCATCCAGTATGCAAATCCATCAAAAAGAACCCCGGCATTCACTCCCCGGAAGAACAAAGGCGCGAATTGGGGTAAAATTCCATGTAATGACTCTGCTAAGTGCTCAGGCGATAGCCCAGACCCATCCAATAATAGGGCCTCGCCACCGTGTTGCAACGCATGAAGAGCGCGGGTATTGATATCCGAGGGCGAATGACCGCCAACCGGGGCAACCGCAAGCCAAGCTGGAGCCCAGGCTGAAGGGTCGGAATCTTCCCCAAACGGCAAGAGGGGTTTTGCGTAGGCAAACGGTCCATCGCTGGTATAATGGGGTGCGCGCGCAATACCATCCGAATCCGTTTTGATCAACGATTCGGGATGATCGAGCTTCAGTTCCTTTGACGCCCTTTGCAGCCATTCGAACCAAAGATTCGGTTGATCAGTGGTCTGTTTCGTATGGGGATGTGGTGCGGATGCCGACATAGCTTAGAACATTTTTTCAAGCCAATCGCCCACCCAATAGCTCACCGCCGCGGCAGCACCGCCCAAAAACAAAGTTTCGGTCATGCCTTTGAACGCACTGCTTCTCGTAACAAAGGTCTTTAACCAGCCAATCAGCAAAAAGGCAATGGCGGTCATGCTCGAAGAGATGACGAAAAGAGGGGCCGATGAAGGGTTGAGGTAGTCGAAAACATAAACGGTAATCGGCACCAAGCCGATCAACAGAAAGCTGAAGAAGGTAACGGTACCCATGGCCAAAGGGGATCGGGTTTCTTGCATCATCTCGAGCTCCTCTTTCATCATCACATCCACCCAACGATCCTTGTCTGCCGTAATAGTGGTCACAATTTGCTCCAATAATTCGCCTTCAAAGCCTTTATTGCGGTAGATCTCACGGATTTCATCCCGTTCCTTTTCGGGTAGGTTGTCGACCTCCCAATATTCGATCTGCTTGTGTTTCTCGTAGTTCTGTTGCTCGCTTTTGTGACTGAGGTAGGAACCCACGCCCATTGCGAAACCATCGGCCAGTAAATTGGCAAAGCCCAGGATGATAATAACCTGCGAACTCAATCCGGCACCCGTTGCACCGGCCACTACTGCAAAAGTGGTGACGCTTCCGTCGATCCCGCCATACACGAACTCGCCCAAATAGCGGTTTAGTCCACCCAGCCAAAACTGACCTTCTTTGTGCATTTGGTCTTCTTGGTGGCTGTTCATAGGGTTATTGGTTGAAGCATTGGTTGTTGGATCAACGAGCTTGCGCAAGCATTTAACGGTCTCGTGCAAAAAGTGTCAAACCACAAAAATACGGATGACGCGCAAGAATTCGGTTAGATATCGATTAATGAGCGTCGGCATGTTCACTTTCAGCCGAAGCATGGGCGTCGAGCCGACCAGCACCTTTTGTTACCCAAATAGTTCCTGCTTCGATCCCTTCACCCAATGCATCAAACGGACCCGACATAAAGGCACCCTTTAACGCAACCCTTCGGTATCGACCGGGGGCTAATTTTTGAAAGGCAACCCAACCTGTCTCGGTTTGTAGGAGTGCGCCCGAAGACACCGATAGTCGGTTGTTTGTTCTGAGCGGTATTCGAGCCAAAACCGACATACCGGGACGCAAAATGGGGTCTTGTTCGCGATCGATATGACCGTGCACCCGAACGGTTCTGCGTTCCGGGTTCAGTTCTCGACCAATGCTAAAGATTTCAGCATCAAAAACCTGGGTGGGCACTCGGGTCAAACTAAAGGTGAAGGTCATTTTGGGCTGAACCTGCGGTAGGTGTGCCTCAGGTAAATCAAGCTCAACATGCATATGGCTCAAGTCCAAAACCCCGACCAATTCCCCCGTACGTTCTGTAAATTGGCCAGGAAATGCGTTCACAGTGGTCACATACCCAGAAAAGGGTGACTTAACCGGAAATTCTCCCGAAATCTGTTTGGCATCAATGCGCGTGGGGTCGATATGGAGTCGCTGCAATTGGGCCGCCAAAGATGCCCTTTGGGCCAGGCTAGACCGATAATCGGCACGCGTTTGCTCCAAAGTGCGTCGATCGGTTGCCTGCTTTTGTGCGAGGATCTCCTGCCGCTCTGTCTCGGCTTCGAGAAAGGAGATGCGGGCAGAATTTTCAAGGTATGAACGCTGCAACTCCACCGCATCTGGATGCTCGAGCACCATAAGAACCTGTCCCTGGCTCACTTTTTCCCCTTCTTTTACCCGTACACTTTTCACAAAGGCAGGAATCGGGGCATGCAATCGGGCATAATGCTGGGGCGGCACTTCCAATAAGCCGTTGAGCACAAGTTCATCGCCCACTGCGTTGAGACGTGCTGTATCTGTCGATAAATCAGCCAGCCGTTCCTGCTCAGATGTCAGCCAAATTTCGCCGGCGGGCTGAGCGCCATCTTGTGTAGTGCCTATTTTTTTAGGGTCATTGGCTTGATCTGCTTCTCCATCTTGTTGGCTGCTACAAGCCGTAAACGAGAGCAAAAGGTACAATAGAAAAAATTCGGCGCGTGGTCGAAAGGAAGGAATAGGATAATTGTGAATCATACTGATGGTCGTTGATCAAGATTATTAATCGGCATAGGTTAGGGCAGCCAGGCGATGAACAGAAAGATGAAGCTGGTATTCGTTGTAGAGGTTGTCGAGGCGCGATTGATGAATGTTTTCCATAGTCTGGGCATACTCGTAGTAGGTTAAACGTCCCTGAGCCAGCATAAAATTGGCTTGTTCAAGTAGTTCGTTTAAGCGCGGATCAATCTCATTGATTTGTTTACGAACCCGCTCCGCATACATGCCACTCTCTTGTCGGGCCTGATGTTCCTCATGACTCATATAGAGGGCCTCGCGGCTCAATTTGAGGTCGTTTCGCATACGCATCAAACGAACGGCCTCTACAGAGGAAGCAGCCCGCAAGGGCACAAGAGGCAAGCTCAGTTGCACCATAATACCACGGAATCCGGCCACCTGTTCGAGCGACTGGTTAAAGGCCCCCAGGCTAATTTCTGGTCCAAACGATGCTTTTTGGACGTTTTCGGCCTGAAGGTCGAGCGCACGTTGTGCAGCCCATATCCTCCTCATGGGGTGGGAACGGGCAGCACCCGGCTTGCTTATTTCTCCCACCGGCCACCCGGGTGATTCAGACAAAGTATCTAGGGCACACAACTTGCATAATGTTCGGATAGCCTGTTCGTGCTCCAGTCGAGCCCTGGGCAGCTGCCAGTTGAGGGCATCGAGCTGCTGTTGCGATAACAGAGCCGACAAGCGGTCGGCGGTTCCTACATCCGTTCGCATTTGCACAACACGATCGGCTTGCTGCCACACCTGTGCATGCCGGCCCAATAAACGGAGACGTTCTCCAAAATAGGCCACTGCGCTATAGGCATCCCGTATCTCATGGGTCAATTGAAGGCGGATCTCCTCCCTCCGTGCCTTTGCCAATTCCACCTCGAGTCGACCATACTTCAAGCCGGCACCGAGAGCGAACGGAGCGCCTAGCGGTTGCAGAAATGATACATTTCGGTCTACCAGCGCATAGTTGATTTGCCCGCGGTCGAAGTTGAATTGGGTTTTACCCGGAAACCACAGTTGTGCCATTTGTGCTTCAGCTTCCTGAATGGCCAAATTGGCCTCTTGAAGCCGGGGGTGTGCACGAACCGCTTGTTCGATCCATTGGTCTCTTTTTTGCCGCCAAACGTCATAATCGGGTCGCCCTGTATCAACGATTTGATCGTTGGATGCTTGTTGTGCCACGGCAGAAGGGGATCCAACGAGTCCACACCCAAAAATGAACAAACACAATACAAACACTGGAGCATGCCCCGTAGAAACCTGATTCGAAGCATCCATGCTGGGGGTTGATTTTCTGCGTTCAAACAAAATATACAAGGCGGGGAGTACCAGCAGGGTCAGCAGGGTTGACGTTATCAATCCACCCACCACTACGGTAGCCAGGGGTTGTTGCACTTCAGCCCCTGCTGAGGTACTCAGTGCCATAGGCACGAAACCCAATGCGGCTACCAGGGCAGTCATGAGAACAGGTCTCAAGCGGTCCAAACATCCCTCCACCACCCGGCCAGTGAGATTACCCACCTGATCCGTGTTGCCCTTTTCTTCATCACGCATTTGGTTGAGGTGCCCCACCAAAACAAGTCCGTTGAGCACGGCCACACCAAACAGTGCAATAAAACCAATGGCAGCGGAAATGCTAAAGGGAAGATCGCGAAAATAGAGCGCTAAAATGCCTCCCAGCGCGCTGAGGGGCACAGCGGTTAGGATCATGAGCGCGTGTCGCCACGTCCGTATACTCACGCGCAGCAACAAAGCAATCAACAATAGCGTCACCGGTACAGCCCACGACAACCGCAGCCGTGCGTCGTTCAGCTGTTTATACTGACCTTCGTATTGTACTGAATAGCCAGGAGGAAGTTTAAGCTGCTCTTTAATCTTTTGCTGTATATCGTTCACCAATCCCTCTAAATCACGTCCCCGAACATTGATCAGTACGTTCAGGTAGCGTTGGGTATTGTCGCGACTCACCAAACTCGGTCCTTGTTCCAGCGTAAATTGGCCTACAGAACTCAGGGGAATCAGTTGCCCTGCAGAATTTTTCACCATCAAAGCCGATACACGTTCCGGTTGATGGCGGATCGAGTCGTTGAGTCGTACCACCACTTCATGCCGAGCATCGCCCTCAAAAACCACGCCGGCCGAACCACCGGCAAAAGCCAGCTCCAATTCGCGGTTAACCGTGGCGACATCCAAGCCATGCCATGCCAATTGGGTTCGGTCCCAACGCACCATAAGCTGCGGAAGCCCTTCGGTGGCCTGAACCAACACATCACCCGCACCAGGAACATTCCTGCACAATTCCGCTGCTTGTTCGCCCAGTGATGCCAAAACCCCCAGCTCTGAACCGTATATACGCACCGCCAAGTCACTTTTCACACCCGTGAGCAATTCGTTGAAGCGCAACTGAATGGGCTGGGTGAATTCAAATCCAACACCCGGAATTTCTTCGAGTTTTTCCTTCATGCGTTCCACCAGTTCTTCCCGACTGTTCGCGCTGGTCCAATCCTCCCGCGGTTTGAGGAGGATCATCACATCCGAATCCTCTATAGCCATTGGATCGGTTGGTATTTCGGCTGTACCGATTTTGCTTACTACACCCCGAACCTCAGGAAAATGCGTCAACAAAATCCGCTCCGCAACCGTACTGGCCCGGATGCTCTCGCCCAAATTACTGCCAGGTCGCACCGTCATCTGCATGGCTAAATCACCCTCCTCCAGGGTAGGCACAAAAACACTCCCAAGACGAGAAAAGAGCCAGAATCCGAACAAAAGGGCGACAAAAGACATTGCCAGAGTCGTTTTGGGGTTGCGCAAAGCACTGAAAAGGGCAGGGCGATAGATGCGCCGGGCTCCTGACATCAGAGAATCACTCCACCGGGCCGTTCGGTCACTGCTTTTTGTTGCCAGAGCAAAGGAGGCCATCACGGGTACATAGGTCAACGACAGCAGCAAAGCCCCAAATAATGCCATTCCAACCGTTATGGCCATGGGTTGAAACATTTTGCCCTCAACACCACCTAAGGCCAAAATGGGAAGATAGACCGACATGATGATGATTTCACCGAATGCGGCCGACTTCCGAATGCTGCGTGCAGCACCCAAAGCGAGTGTGTCGGCTTGTGCCGAAGGAATAGCTCCTCCGCTGCCATTCTTCTGAAACACATGAACAATGCGTTCAACAATGATCACAGCGCCATCCACGACCAAGCCAAAATCGATGGCGCCCAAACTCATGAGATTGGCGGAAATGCCCAGCACACGCATAATCCCCAACGCAAACAGCAATGAAAGGGGGATGACCGAGGCCACCACCAATCCAGCACGTAGGCTGCCCATGAACAGCACCAAAACAAACACCACAATCAGTCCGCCTTCGAGTAGGTTGTTGCGCACCGTCCGCAAAACCCGCCCGAGCAGGTCCGAGCGATCCAAATACGGTACAATCCGAACACCTTTCGGCAACATCGTCTGCACTTCTTCCATTCGCTTGTGCACGGTCTCCAAGGTTTGATATGCATTCGACCCCTTCAGCATCAACACAATGCCCCCAACCGCCTCACCACGCCCATCACGCGTCATCGCCCCAAAGCGCACTGCTTGTCCATCCACAATCTTGGCCACCTGTCCCAGGAGCACAGGTCTTTCATCGCGATAGGCCACCACCGATTGCTCCAACGCGCGCGGTGTCGTGGCAAGGCCTTCCGCCCGAATATACACCGCATCAGACCCACGTTCGAGGTAACTGCCACCCGCGTTGCCATGATTGCGCACAACCGCTTCCCAAACCTCACCCACCGTCAGGTTGAGGCCCCTCAGCGCAGCGTCGTCGATGGCAACCACATGCTGTTTTACACCCCCCCCAAAGCTACTCACTTCCACTACACCCTCCATCCCTGCGAGTCGTCTTTTCACCAGCCAATCTTGTATGCTTCGCAACTTCCGGACGTCATATGCTTGCTCAAAGCCAGGTTCTAACTCCAAAGTATATTGGTATATATCACCCAATCCGGTGGTCATGGGCATCATTGTGGGTTTGCCATGCCATGTGCCCCCCTCTTGCTGCAAGCTGTTCAGCTGTTCCGAAACCAATTGCCGGGCCTGTAGGTGGGGTACATCCTCCCTAAAAATGAGGGTCACCACACTGAGGCCGAAGCGCGACAAACTGCGAATATTCTCCACGCCGGGTAAATTGGCCATAGCCTGTTCTACAGGAATGGTCAGGTAGCGTTCAACCTCCTGAGGGGCCAAGGCCGGACTGTGGGTAATGACCTGAATCTGGTTGTTGGTGATGTCGGGAACAGCATCAAAAGGCAGCTGCCAGGCCGAATACAGGCCCCACACAATCAGGGCTGCAATCCCTGCAGCCACTGCCATTTTATTGCGCATGCTTTGGTTAATGAGCCAATCAAACATAAAGATCAGATTAGGGTAAAGGGTGATGCAATTCAAGCAAGAGCGGACTCCTTAAATGGCGATTCATGAACCCGAAGCTCATAGCACCTACACGAAAAGCGGAGACTTCTCACCAAAAAAAGAGTCGATCGGTGGTCAATCAGGCCACCAGGAAGTGGTCAATCAGGCCACTGGCGGCGCTCGGCCGGCCCATGAATTTACTGAAGCACCGCAAAGAACAAAGATGGGCTCAGGCAAGCCAATTCGCCGATTCGGTGGAGGAACCCAGCGGAGTTGCGGCAAGTATTCGACCGACCACATGCCAAGCCACAGGTCCACACCATGGTTGTTGCGGTTTACCTTACAATTTACCTTACAAGGTATTACGGATTCAGCAAAATGCACCGCTTCCGGTGTGTGATACCATTCCAGGTGATGCACGCCGAGATCCAGAGACAGTCCACCCACGAGCTTCGCCCATGCTTCAGTTGTTTCCTGATCACAAAAATGTTCCGCATTCGAATGCTGTTCATGGTGGTGGGGCACCATCTGATGCACCATCAAGAACAGAAGAGCTGCAGTCAACCAAAAGGAACGAACAAGGCGCATGTCAAAGTGAAAGCAAGTTTCAAAAATACTTGATTAATTTCATGAGACCAAAACACCCCATTCAAGGTGCAAGCACCGCTTGAAGTGCACGATGGTAGGCTTCCTCATAAAGCGGGAGGATTCGGTGGATATCGAAACGTTCCGCCTGCTTCCGTGCAGCCAGGCGGAATGCTTGCAGTAGTGCATCATCATGAAGCAAGCGCATGGCGGCTTGAGCCATGCCCTGAACATCATCAGCATCGGTCAGGAAGCCCGTCACGCCATCCACATTCACTTCGGGTAGCCCCCCAGACCAGCTACTCACCACCGGCACGCCACAGGCTAGCGCCTCCAAAGCGGCTAGTCCGAAACTTTCAGTCTCAGAAGGCAGGAGGAATAAGTCACCCGCAGATAGGATCTCCTCAACGGCCTCCTGCTTGCCTAAAAAGCGGACATCGGAAGCAATTCCGAGCTCGCGACACAATTGCTCGCACCGCGGCCGTTCCGGACCGTCGCCCACCAAGAGCAGGCATGCCGATATTTTTTCCCTGATCAAAGCAAAGACACGAATAACCGAGTCAACCCTTTTCACCTTACGAAAATTCGAGATGTGAATAAGCCGTTTCTGATTTTCACCCGCCAAGGCTAAGGTAAAACGGCATGGATTTCGTTGCTTGAACCGCTCCAAATCAATAAAATTGGGGATCACCTGTATGGGCTTTTCCACGTGAAAATGTTCCAGGGTATCGCGACGCAGAGACTCCGAAACAGCCGTCACCCCATCACTCAGGTTTATAGCGTGACTCACCACCGGTTCATAGCCCGGGTCTTTACCCACAAGCGTCACATCGGTGCCGTGGAGGGTGGTAACCACCGCCAATCGGATTCCCTCGCGTTGGAGGATGTCGCGCGCTAGAAGGGCCGCGGTGGCATGGGGAATGGCATAATGCACATGCACCAATTCAATGCCTTCGTGCCGCACCACATCCACCAATTTACCAGTCAAAGCCAATAAATACGGACTATGTTCGAAGACAGGGTAGTGCAGCATGGCGACCTCATGGTAATGAACACGCTCATTCAATAAATCGAGGCGTGCGGGTTGTGACGAACTCACAAAATGTACTTCATGACCCTTTTGGGCCAAGCCCAAGCCCAATTCGGTGGCCACCACGCCACTGCCTCCATAGGTCGGGTAACAAACCACAGCGATTTTCATGCAGGTGTCGGTTGATGCGAGCAGATGGGTTTATTCAATCTCGTGTTTTCACGGCCCGCTGTGCTCCATCGGGCGCCCAAGCCGTAATAGGGCAGCTCCAGGCTTGTGCTGGCTCTGAAAGCCAACTCTTGGTTTGTTTCCATACGTCCCTAAACAACGAAGAGGTGCGGTAAGTTTCGAGGTCCTCCGGCCGATCCCATCCACTGATGGTAAAAAATGTGTCGCCGCAACGCAACAAATAAACAAAACGGCATCCCATATGACCGGCAATGCGCCCTTTATTTTCTTCGAAGAGCAACACAAAACGATCGATGCAGTCCGTACGAAAGGTCATGCGCACTACGCGCACAAAAGCCTGATCTGTGCCAGAGCAAGACGGTGCCATTTGCCCGAGAGCCTGCTTCAGAGAATTCAAGGGGATCAACGGCTCCATTTTTCAATAAATAACGCATCATCAACCTTCATTCCCAAGAGTGAAGCAGCCTTTCCGCAACGAATACCCAAATGCAGTAGATTGTCGAAGCCGAAATAGCAGGCCACTGCTCCAGGCTCTACCTCATCTACACTACTCGACAGGGAGCGCACGGTCTCCGCATCGCTGTAGGTTTTTTTAAGCAAAATTTGCCATGCATCCCCCGGTTCTAAAAACCGCTTAAACAAAGCTTGGTCAACATTGGTGATGAGGTTCTCGTAGCTGTCTACATGCACCACCTGAGCCTGAAGAATATGATCGCGTACAAAAGGGGTGGGCACCAAATGCATGAACACATCGCTGCTGGGTTTGCCCAAACCTTCCTGCACATCCGAAGCATCACGAAGCCCCGCTAAACAAGGCAGAACCTCAGTTAACATTTTAAAAGAACTACCACTCACGCTACCGCCCTCCGGCATCCTGTAGAAGGTGCTGGGCACCCCTAGGGTAATGAGGCTTGCAACGCCGTTGTCGGGAACCACAAAATAATGCCCTTCAAAAATAAAAAACAGATGGTCTGATGCTGTAAAACGCGATGAAGAAACATCCAATAGGTGAAGCGACCCGGGCGGAAAAAAGCGAAACGAAGAACGCAAAACATAGGCGGCCTGTCGTATGTCATATTTTCGGATATTGTGGCTCACCTCGGCGATCGTCAACTGTGGGAACACATACTTCAATTGTGCATTCAATACCGATGCAAAGGCATCTGAGTTGCCGTAGTCGGTCGTGAGGGTGATACATGAAAACTCCATGGATGATTCTTCCTGCGCCACAAAACTATCAATAATCGCGGTCGTTGACTGATCATATTTTTCAATTGGGCGAAATTTCGCCCTTGTCCTTTTTTGGGACCGATAACCTGCGGCTCAACAGCTTGCGCTCTGCCTTTCCGCGATTGCGCATTACAGCACGTGGGGATGCGTTGGTGGTAGCCGGCGATGATGAGGAAATCGATCGTTTTCAGGAGCAATTTGAACGCGTCCTGTCCGCATTGTCGCGCCGGGGTGAGCTCAGTCAACGCGAGTTCGCCCAATTGTTGTTGTCTGCCGACCCCATTCCCGCCATACAGACCCATTCAGATTCCGTGTTGTTGCACGGCCCCAATGGCTTGGTGGTGCGGGCCCGTACCCCCAACCAATTGCGCATGGTGCAGTTGTCGTCGCGCAATGACATCCTCTTCGCTGTCGGACCGGCGGGTTCAGGCAAGACCTACACGGCTGTCGCGCTGGCAGTACGGGCGCTCAAAGACAAAGAGGTTCGAAAGATCATCCTCACCCGCCCGGCCGTTGAGGCCGGTGAGAGTTTGGGATTTTTACCCGGCGATTTGCGCGAAAAAATCGATCCCTACTTGCGGCCGCTTTATGATGCACTGGGCGATATGATACCGGCGCACCGTCTCGAGAAATACCTGGAAGAACAAATCATCGAAGTGGCCCCTTTGGCCTTTATGCGGGGTCGAACCCTCGATAAAGCATTTGTGATCCTCGATGAGGCCCAGAACTGCACGGAGATGCAGATCAAAATGTTTCTCACACGGATGGGTCCATCGGCCAAATTCATCATCACCGGTGATCTCACCCAGATTGACCTGCCCCCCAGGCAACGGTCGGGTTTGCCCCAGGCCTTGCACTTATTGGAGGGTGTAAAGGGTATAGCCCAAGTGTTCTTAAGTGCCGATGATGTCGTCAGGCATCCGTTGGTTCGTACCATTGTTGAGGCATATGGACGGCATGATGAAGCACGGCAAAGGCGAGCGGCAGATCGGGAACAGGGTATGGATCGTGCTGAAACCTAAATGCCTCATATAACTAAACCCTAATGATTTAAATAGGAGTATGGACGAAACCCCCATTCAATTGCCCGGACAAACAGGATTTTACAGGGGAAAGGTGCGCGACGTTTATTATATCGGTGATCGGCACCTCGTGATGGTGGCCTCCAACCGAATTTCGGCATTCGATGTGGTGCTGCCCCGTCCCATTCCATACAAAGGTCAAGTGCTGAACCAGATTGCGGCCCATTTCTTGCAGTCGACCGCTTCCATAGTGCCCAATTGGCTCGTTGAAACACCTGCGCCTATGGTATCGGTCGGGCTGAAAGCAGCGCCAGTGCCGGTAGAAATGGTGGTACGCGGCTATTTATCCGGCCATGCCTGGCGTCAATACGATGCGGGTGAACGCCAAATTTGTGGGGTGGCCTTGCCCAACGGATTAAGGGCTTCCGATCCCCTTCCCGAGCCCATCATCACGCCAACCACCAAAGCCAAGGAAGGTCACGATCAAGACATATCCCGCGAAGAGATTATAGGGGGTGGGCTCGTTCCTGTGGAGATTTATCAACAAATGGAGCGATACAGCCTCAGTCTTTATGCGGCTGGAACGCGCATGGCAGCCGAAAGGGGGCTTATTTTAGTGGACACGAAGTATGAATTTGGCCTGGTCGATGGGCGTGTATTACTGATGGACGAGGTACATACACCCGATTCATCGCGCTTTTTTGTAGCCTCTGGATATGCAGACCGTCAAGCGCAAGGAATCCCCCAGGAACAGCTTTCTAAAGAATTTGTGCGTCAATGGTTGATTGCCCATGGATTTCAAGGGAGACCCGGTGAAGTGGTTCCTGAAATGTCCGATGAGTGGGTTCAGGAGATTGGCGAACGGTATATATCACTCTATGAAAGCATCACCGGCCAGCGCTTTATGCGGGCTGAGCATGGGGGCTTTACTGGCGAGAACCGGGCGCAAACGATCAAATGCCTGAACGCATTGGGGTATCATTGATGCCGAATAGTGCTGTAATTCAGGAGGTTATTCGTTTGCTTAAATGGGTTGATTTGGCTATTTTCGCCTGATGAGTGCTTCCCAGCCTGGTAAACAAAAAAATGAGTAATCCTATGAAAATTCGGGTCGATAAATATGATGCTTTTGTGGAAATTAAGTTGGAGGAGGAGCGATTAGACTCTTCTGTCTCACCCCGTTTTAAATCGGATCTGGTGATGTTGCATTCCGAGGGATGTGTGAATATGTTGTTGGATCTGTCGGCCGTTTCTTACATTGACTCTTCAGGCTTAAGCGCCTTGCTCGTGGCCAATCGATTGTGTGCGGGTTCGGGGGGTAAGGTGGTCCTCACAGGACTCACACCCTTTGTAACTGGATTGCTTCAGATATCTCGCTTAGATACCCTGTTACAGGTGGCTCCTGAATTGGCATTGGGGCGACTCGGATTTCAAAGTGCCTAGCAAAATTGATTTAACCCATCCCCCCTGTCGTTCCTTTTTTTTCGTTATATTCGCATTCCTAACTCGATTTTCTCACGCTAAACATCCGTATTTCATTTTCACTAACTTTTTTTCTTATGTTCAAAAAAATAAATGTACTTCTTATCCTGTCTATTGGTCTTTTGGGTTTTAGCGGTACACTTCGTGCTCAGGCTCCTGTTTTGGCTCTAGGCTCAGTCTCTGGTTGTATTGGCGATACGGTAAACATTCCGATAAATGTCACCAATTTCACGAACATCAGTGCGGTTTCTCTTGAAATGAATTTCGATTCCTCTGCACTGCGTTATGTGGGATTTAACAATTCCGCACTAACAGGAAACCTGATTGTGAACAACCCGAGCACAGGAGGTGTCTCACAGGGTAGGTTATTAGTTTCGTGGTTCAGTCTTACACCTGCTGTCATTGGCAGCGGTAGTGGTCTAATGATGAATCTTCGATTTGTTGTTCAGTCGGCGCCACCTCGGTCAATTAACTTTAATCTTGCCATTGCAGGACAATGTGAACTAGCTGATGTGAATGGAGATGTAATAGCTGGCGTTTTATTTACCAATGGTGGCGTAACGGCTCCTACATCCGTGGCCAGTATCACATCTCAACCCCAAAGCACTCAGTCTATTGCTTCGGGTTCAAATGCAACATTCAGTGTAGTAGCCAATAATGCCGTCGCATATCAATGGCAGCAATGGACATCAGGACAGTGGAATAACATGACATCGTCCTCTACATTTTCAGGAGTGACTTCTAGCGTACTTCAGATTAGTTCGGCCACTCCCGCCCTCAATGGCGCTGTTTTTAGGGTGGGTGTTCAAGGAGGTTGCCCTGCATTCGTCTTTTCAAATCCTTGTACACTTACTGTTACCCAAGCGGGCAATGTTAATTTGTCTATAGGTACGGTGGTGGGTTGCCCAGCTGATACTGTGGATGTACCAGTCTCAATTTCTGCTTCTGTTTCTAATGTTGGTGGCCTAAATCTTGGTATAGTATATCCAGCTGGTCTAACTTTTGTGGGTGTTTCTAATAGGGCATCTGCTCTATCGAGTTTGACCGCAACTTCTGCCTCTCCAGGTTTGGTTAATGCAGCATGGAGTAACGCCAGCGGCGCTACATTAACGGGCACCTTGTTTAACTTACGTTTCTTTGTCAATAGTTCTTCAAATGCATCGATTAGTTGGGATTTCAACGGAAGTTCTGTAACTCAGGTGGGGGGTTCACCGATTACTGCTGCTTTTCTGCCTGGGCAAATCAATAACAATGGTGCGGTCATTACGCAACAGCCTAGTGGCAATAACTTGCTTCAGCCAGGCGGTAGTACGAGCTTTTCGGCAGCGGCCACAGCCGCTCCAAGCGCTGGTGCTGTATCGTACCTATGGCAAACTAACCTAGGGGGTATTTGGACTAACTTAGCCAATGGAGCTCTTTATTCTGGGGTTCAAACAGCCACGTTAAACATATCGAATGCAACGGTGGCACTCAACGCTTCAGAATATCGTGTTGTCATACGCACAGCAACATGCACATCAGGGGTCAATAGCCAGAGTATAACTTTATCGGTTCAAGCGCCCGCTTTGAGTATATTGAATGCCTCTGGATGCGCAGGAGATACGATATCTGTGAATTTTAACAACTCGGTTTTGGTGGGAATCAATGACATAGATATTCATGCTCGATATAACACCCAACAACTAAGATTCGTTGGATTTGCTGGACTGAATAGTCAGTTGGCCAGTGCTACGAGTACAGGAACTAATGGGGTGATTATCCTTTCATGGAGTGGTTTTTCCTCTATTAATCTTTCACCCGGGGTTTTGTTTCAAGCTCGGTTCATTGCCATTTCATCCGGAACGGTTTCATTCACCGATTCACTAACCTCCGTAACGGGTTCCGCTGGCAGTTTCCTTCCAGCGCTGACCAATGGTTCAGTTACAGTTTCGGGTGTACAGGCACAATTATCCCAGGGTGATACTGCCTACGTTTGTTCAGGAGCTGCCATTTTGTTGCAGGCCAACACGGTTAGTGGGATTTCGTATGAGTGGTTTAAAGATGGAATAGCCCAGTCTAACAATACATCTTCTTTATCCGTTGTATTGCCCGGTTTGTATGTAGTGCGCGTAACGGCGATAGGAAGTACTTGTTCTCCTACTACTGATACGGTACGGGTGCTATCCTCTTCAGCGCCAGTGGCAGGCTTAACAGCGGGTGGACCAACAACTTTCTGCGCGGGTGGATCCGTTACTTTGTCTGCTAATCCAACGGGTGCCGGTTTTACCTTTCAATGGTTGTTGAACGGCAATGTCGTGGCTGGAGCAACATCTGCTAACTATGCGGCATCGGCTGCAGGCGCCTATCGTGTGGTGGTCACCAACCTCGGTGGTTGCCGCGATACGTCCTCCATTGTTTCCTTAAGCGTTCAAGCCCTCCCGGGTGCAGCCATTACTGTGGGTGGACCTACATCATTCTGTGATGGAGGTAGTGTTACGCTTACCGCTACAAGTGGTGCTAATTTCCAGTATCGTTGGTTGCGTAATGGTGCATACTTTGGAGTAGTAACCCCAACATATGCTGCGAACCAGAGCGGTGTTTATCGTGTTCGGATTGAGAACACGGCGACAGGTTGTTTCGATACATCAACAGCCATTACTGTTAATGTTAACGCTTTGCCCAATGTAGTGTACGCATCTTCGGGTGCGCTGACGTTTTGTTCGGGTGATTCGGTTGTGTTTACTACGCAGCCTGGTCCACAAGGCACTCAACGCCAGTGGTTGCGCAACAATCTGCCTGTGGCGGGTGCAACAGGTCTCACTTTTGTGGCGCGTACGGCCGGTGATTATTCATTGCGCGTGTTCTTCGTGCCAACGGGTTGTGTAGATACGAGTAATGTGTCCACAGTTGTCGTAAATTCAGCACCACCACGCCCAACCATCACGGTGTCAAATACCCGCGATACATTGTTCTCTTCTGCGGCCACGAATAATCAGTGGTATAAGAATGGAGCACTCATTCCTGGTGCAACGAACCCGACACTGGTACTAACCGGTGCTGGCCTGGGCAATGGTGTATATGCAGTTCGCGTGATTGAAAGCGGATGCAGTTCAGATTCATCCAACAACCTCAACATCACCAATGTTTCAGCGTCTGCGTTGAGTGTAGGATCATTAAAGGTGTATCCTAATCCCACAAATGCTCAGGTGCGGATTTCAGTAGAAGGATTAAACCAAAACGGTGTTTATGTATCCATTCGCAATGCGGTTGGTCAGGTAGTTTGGAATGAGTTCTTTACAAACGGGCAAACTGAGGCAGCGCTTGATCTTGGTCATCTTCCATCGGGCGTTTATCTCGTAGAAGCGGGCAACGAATCGAATATGTTGATTGAGCGATTGATGATTAAGCGTTAGTCCTGAGGATTAAGCGTTAATTAAGCAGTAATTTTTCTAGGATTATTCTTACTAAAATTTCCTTAAAACAAAGAGGCGCACCCAGGTGCGCCTCTTTTGTTTTGAAGTATTTGTTTTTATTCAATCTTCTGAGTTTGACTTATAATTTTCTTCGTTTGCTTAACAATAAAAGAGGATTACATTCATCGATTGAAAACAGATCAAACCTCGGATGGGCCCATGACAGAGTTCATGATTTCTGTACTTACTCCCGTATTTGAGAATCCACCGTCGTGGAAAATATTCTGCATGGTAATCATTCGGGTTAAATCTGAAAACATGGCCACGCAGAAGTCGGCACATGAGTCAGCAGATGCATTTCCCAGGGGCGAGATTAAATCGGCATATCGGAAGAATTGATCAAAGCCCTTTACCCCAGATCCTGCTGTAGTGAAAGTGGGGCTTTGGGAAATGGTATTGATTCTGATTCCATGTGATTTACCGAGGTGATAGCCAAAACTTCGTCCAATTGACTCCAACAATGCTTTAGCATCTGCCATATCATTATAATCTGGAAAAACTCTCTGAGCTGCGATGTAGGACAACGCCAAAACCGATGCTCCCTTGGCCAGGGCATGGCAATCCATAGCGGCACGAAGGATCCGGTGAAAAGAAATTGCTGAGATATCGAGGCCCTTGTGGTAATAGTCGTAGTCGATTTCCGTGTAGTGCTTGCCCTTGCGTACATTGAGCGACATGCCGATAGAATGTAAAACAAAGTCGATCTGTCCGCCCAATATTTCTTGTGAGCGGGTAAACAGTACCGATAAATCCTCCATGGAGGTCGCGTCAGCGCCGATGACCTCTGTTTCACACTTTTGTGCCAGTTCTTGGATTTTACCCATTCGAAGTGCCACAGGTGCATTGGTGAGTGTAAACCGTGCTCCGGAAGCAAACGCTTTTTCGGCCACGTGCCAGGCAATTGAATCAGGATCCAATGCTCCAAAAATGATTCCTCTTTTACCTTTAAGAAGTTGATGTGTGTTCATATCATTTAGTTTAAATAGAGTTTGATTAACGCTTCTGCTTGTTGGCGCGCAGGTTCGCCCGCTTCAGTACCTGCCATCATACCAGCCAGAACATGAATACGCGCCTCGGTATCCAGGTCTTCGATTACGGAGATCGTTTGATTGCTTGTACTGGATTTTGAGACTTTAAAATGCCGGTTGGCGGCTGCAGCAATTTGTGGCAAGTGTGTGATGAGAACAATCTGCTGCCGACTGTCTGCCATCTGCTTTAAAAGCCGGCCAATGCCTAATGCTGTTTGACCGGAAATACCGGTGTCTATTTCGTCGAATACCACGGCAGATGAATCGTTTTGCGGCCGGCAAGCGGTGCGCAGGCACAGGGTGAGCCGCGATAGTTCTCCACCACTTGCTACCTTTTGTAGCGAAGCCGGTATTTGACCGGGGTTGGCAGAGAACTTAAACTCGACCTGATTGTAGCCAGATGTATCGCCCAATAAATCATCCGAACGCTGCATCACCACTTCGAAACGGGCGTTTGTGAAGCCAGAAGAAGGCATAAGATGCTGCATGGCCTGTTCGAGTAGAGGCAGGGCCTCCGCCCTTTGTTGGTCTAGACTTTGGGCCAATTTCGTGGCCGCCTCCGAGTGCTGATTCGATTTTTCTTTCAACTCCTCCAATGCCTCTAGGTCTTGATTTGCTAAAACAGAGCTTTGCTCCATCTCCTTAGATTTTTCGATTAATTCAGCTAAGTCTCTGGCTTGATGCTTCAGCAGCAGTTGGTTGATTTTATCGATTCGGTCCAAAATCGGCTGAGGATCTTCACCTTCAGATGAGAATGAATCCGACCACCTGCCGGCGAGCAAGACCGCTTCTTTCAATGCAGCCACTGCCTGTTCGTAGTACTCATAGATTTCCTTGCCCTCTTCGCTGAGTTCATAAAAAGGACGAATTTGCCTCTGGAGCAGATTTGTTCGATTAATCAGTCCTTGTTCATGTCCATCCAGCTCCCATATGGCTTGTTGAAGCGCTTCTTGGATGTTTTTTGATTGTTCAAATAAGCGATGCTGCAATTCAAGTTCAGCCAATTCGCCAGGGCCTTTTATGCCTATCGACTGAATTTCATCGAGATAGAAATGGTTCAACGCATGATCTCGATGCATTTTGGAAATTTTTTCTTCCAGATCCTTGAGTCTCCGCTCAGTCCTTTGCCAATCAGCATAGGCGCGCTTATATTGGAGCGCTAATTCGCGACATTGAGCAAATTCATCCAGGTATTCCAGGTGAATGCGGGCAGATTTTAATTCGCGGGCATCGTGCTGACCGCAAATATCGATGAGCCAATAACTGATGTCGCGGAGTTGCGTTAATGAGGCCGGCGTGTCCTGGATGAAACATCTGCTGCGTGCAGGTGCACTCAATTCGCGCCTCAGTATGATTAAATCAGCGCGCTCAAACCCCTGTTCGTGGAGCCATTCACCGAGATCGGGATCATCATTCACAAATTCAGCCTCAATCACACATTTATGATCCGGATCTAGAACAGGTTGGCCATCGTAGCGTTCACCCATCAACAAACCCAATGCCCCCAAAACCAGTGACTTACCGGCACCGGTTTCGCCAGTAATCACATGCAAACCCGAGCTGAAGTGAATGTCATGGGCGCGAATGATGCCAAAGTTGCGTATGCTGAGGGTCTTGATCATGCCTAATGAGGGCGCATTTGCCAGCGCAACAATACGAATGAGAATTGTAACTTATTGATTGATTTTTTGATACTCTTGAGCGTTGAGGGGATCCATTTCGGTTAAGAAGTTCAAAACCTTGGCCTTTTCAGCAGGCGTTGCAGGCTGGTAGATTCCTACAATTTCATTCACTTTTCCTTTCAAGAAAAGAGGCAAGATCACAGAGCCCGGTTTTGACTTGTAGAGTTGGTGAAGTTTTTCAATCGCTTCCGTTGTTTTCATGCGGGCTTGGAACATATTGTCTGGCTTACTCATCACATCGAGACCTTGCCGGTGGTAGGTGTATAAAAACTCACGGAAGTTTCGATAACTGCTGTTGGTGAGGTTCTCGTTGAGCCAATACCGATTGCGGAGGCTTTGGCTTTGCCTCCAACCCATTTCCTGCGCATTCTGGGCATTGTTCACAATTTGCTTCGCTTTTTGATGAAATTCTTGTCCGCCCATCAGCCCAAAAGTGTCATAATCAAGGCCAAGAACCGTATAGACATAAAAGGCAAGCATGCTTGTGAGGTTGCTTTGGTGCATATTGATGTCGAATTCCAGGGGCTGAAATTCGGTGTACTCAAAAATCCAGTCGGGATCTGTATAATTGAGCATTACCGTCGTATATCCCGAGTTAAAAACAGGTCGGTTGCTCTGAATTTGAACGGTAGCCTTAAACTGATTAACGCTCAGCCGTTCATCGAGTACAATATTCATGCTGAATGAAATCCTTTCCTGGAATTGATAGGTGTCACTAGTCCACTTCCGGTTGTTCACAAATTCATTGATGGCTGCCTGCATCGACTGATACAACTGCTGATCGGCACCGCCCAGTTTGTTGGCATTCACCATAATTTGGCAGAAAACTTCCTGGGCTTGTGAAACCCGGGGAAGCCCGGCTAAAACAAACATCAGGCAGAGGAAAAAGGGCCTTATGAGTGGAGATAACATCTTGTAATGTGTTGAATAATTTGGCGGGCAATCTCTATTTTCGGGGCCAACGGAAGCTCGGTATTTCCCTGGTCTGAGAGTAGGGTAACTTGATTGGTGTCCAAACCAAAGCCAGCACCTGGGTCATTTAAATGGTTTAAAATCAACAGATCACATTGCTTGGTTGATTTTTTACGCGCTGCTTCCGCTAATCCGTCTTCCGTTTCCAGGGCAAATCCAACCAAAAATTGATCGGCACGTTTATTCCGTCCGATTTCGGCGAGGATATCCGGATTGGCGACCAAGGCAATCGGGGAAACCCCATCTTGCTTTTTGATCTTCCCATCTGCTTTATAGGCCGGCCTAAAATCGGCAACAGCAGCACAGAAAATCCCCACATTAAATTGGTCCTGATATTTTTCGACGGCGTGATGCATCTCTAAGGCGCTTTCGACCGCAACAAACGACTGCAGTCCTTGTGGTGGGCTTAATGAAACAGGACCAGAGATGAGAATGACCTCTGCGCCTTGTTCGAGGAAAGCCTGGGCCAGCGCATAACCCAATTTGCCAGAGCTGTGGTTGCTGATGTAGCGAACATCATCGATCGCTTCTCGGGTGGGTCCGGCCGTTATGAGAACCTTCTTACCACGCCAAGTGTCCGAAACTGGGGGTCTAGCCTGATCATTGGTGGACAACCACCATTGCTCTATGGCGTCTACGATTTCTTTGGGTTCACTCATTCGCCCAACGCCCGATAGTCCGCTCGCAAGGGCACCGCTGGCCGGGCCGAGCATCCTGTGGTTTGGCCTCGACATGAGTTCATTTACATTTCGCGACGTCGCAGGATGTTTCCACATATCCAAATCCATGGCCGGAGCAAACCAAACCGGACAACGTGCCGATAAATAAACAGCCATGAGCAAATTGTCGCATAAGCCCCCGGCCATCTTCGCCAAGGTGTGGGCACTGCATGGAGCGATCAGCATGAGATCGGCCCACAAGCCCAGCGCTACATGGTTCACCCATTCGCCTTGGACTGATCGAACAAACTCGGTGTATACAGGCCGTTCAGAAAGCGTAGCTAAAGTAAGGGGGGTCACAAAGCCCAATGCATCGGTCGAACACACCACTTGAACCTCAGCGCCCTTACTTTTAAGCTGCCGAATAATCCAAGTCGCTTTGTAGGCAGCAATACTGCCCGTTATGCCCAACAGTATTTTCCGCCCTGCCCAATCCATACTTTAATAGCCTCTTTTCTCGCGCTCAGGATTTCGGTGGAAGAGCTTTCCCTGTTCAAACTCATCGAGTGCTTGAAGGGTAGGCTTGGGCATGCGCTCGTATTGGCGCGATAATTCGATCTGCTCCTTGTTTTCATACACTTCCTCCAGACTGTCTACAGGGGGTGTGAACTCGGCTAGCTTTTCGGTTAACTCCTCTTTGATTTTGGAGGCAACCTGGTTGCTGCGCTTGCTCAAAATTGCGACCGATTCATAGATGTTGCCGGTTGGTTCATTGAGCGCTTTGATGTCGCGGGTTTCGGTGGTGTTACTGGCCATGATATACATATTAAAGTTGAAGGTATGATTTAATTAGAGGCTGTGGTATTGAGTCTCGATTGCAGGGCAACAATCTCTCGGGTCATTTTTTCGACGGATTTGATGTATTTGCTTTCGGGAAACTCCTCTTTCAATTGATCGGCCGCTTGGAGCGTGGCCGTACAACGCTCAGCTTGTTTGGTCTGAATGCTGTTTACAGAAAGTTTGTGATATGAATCGGCCAGCAAGTAAAGCAAATACTCTCGCTGAGCAATGTCAGGAAAATCCGTTAAAGTTCGTTTCAACAAGGCAGTGGCCGCCCTGTGGTCTTCCATCTGATAAAAAAGCATAGCGCGATCCAGTGCCTTTTTTTCCAGTTTATCGCGCAGCAGGTCCATGAACCGATGGCAATCCGCAATATGGGCGCTTTTGGGGTATTTGTTGATGTATAGTTGTAGGCCTTCAATAGCCGATTCCGTGTTTTTTTGATCGAGTCCATACTCCGGAGAATTCAGGTATAAGCAGTAGGCATGCATGAACGCAGCTTCTTCACCCCGCGAACTTCCCGCGTAACTCGTTGCCAGCTGTTGAAATTGAAATGAGGCGAGTTCATAGCCTCTTTCGTGGTAGGAGGTATAAGCACTCATGAATTGAAGTTCACCCGCCACTTCCGATCCTCTGAATAGGGTGTTCAGTTCCTCCAGCAGGGGTTGTGCCCGATAATAATCGCCCCGGTGGTAGTATTCGCGTGCTTTACTCAACTTTAGCGGTATGTCGTTGCTCTTCAACAAACGCGAGTAGGAATCACAAGAAGTCGATAACATTACAATACACCCTGATGCACAGAACATTATCATGCGCAAATGGGAGGGCTTTAATGTCAGTTTGGATCGCATCGATAAGATTGGGCTTGGCCTTTAAGGCGCATAACCTGCAAAAATACGGAAAAAAGGGCACATTATTATGAGAAAGAGCGTGCATCAATGAAGCACTTGTTTTGATGCACAGATGTTCTAATTTTGTGCCGTTAAAACACATACCGTGGATCTTCTTGAAAAACTAAAAAACAGGCGTGGACCTTTGGGCATGCACGCAAAGGAGGCAGAGGGATATTATATGTTCCCCAAATTAGAGGGTGAGATCGCGGCCACCATGAGATTCCGTGGCCAAGACCGCTTGGTTTGGAGCTTGAATAATTACCTTGGTTTGGCCAATCACCCCGAGGTGCGTGCCGTTGATGCCGAAGCAGCAGCGCAGTTTGGAATGGCCTATCCGATGGGTGCCCGAATGATGTCAGGCAATTCAAACGCCCACGAGCAACTCGAACAGGAATTGGCTGAGTTTGTGGGCAAGCCCGCCGGATTATTGGTCAATTATGGCTATCAGGGCATAGTTTCAGCCATCGATGCCCTGCTCGATCGCCACGATATTGTGATCTATGATGCAGAGTCACACGCTTGTATTGTAGATGGCGTTCGACTCCATCAGGGTCAGCGCTATATGTTTCGGCACAACGATATGGGTAGTTTGGAAACCCAATTGAAGCGGGCCGTTAAGCGCATCGAGGAACAGGGTAATTTGGGGGGAATTTTGGTGATTACCGAAGGAGTTTTTGGGATGACCGGCGTACAGGGCGACCTCAAAGGCGTTGTGGCATTGAAGTCGCGCTATTCATTCAGGTTGTTGGTCGACGATGCGCACGGTTTCGGAACAATGGGAGCCCATGGGGGAGGAACTGCCCAGGAACAGAACGTAACAGAGGGGGTAGATCTATACTTCAGCACTTTTGCTAAGTCTATGGCCAGTATCGGTGCGTTTTTTGCCTCAGATGCTGACACGCTGGCTTTTCTGAAGTACAATATGCGTTCACAGATTTTCGCCAAATCGTTGCCTATGCCTCTGGTATTGGGAGCGCTTAAGCGGCTGGATCTGATTCGCAAGCACCCAGAGTACAAAGAGAAATTATGGACCATCGTTCATGCTTTGCAGGATGGATTAAAAGCGAGAGGATTCTCCATCGGCATCACCAGCAGCCCAGTGACCCCAGTTATGTTGAATGGAAGCCTGGGCGAAGCCACTTCCTTGGTGGTTGACTTGCGTGAGCATTATGGAATATTTTGCTCAGTGGTGGTTTATCCAGTTGTGCCTAAAGGGGTTATACTTCTTCGTTTGATTCCAACGGCTGCCCACAGCCTCAGTGATGTAGAACGCACACTGAATGCATTTAGTGAAGTCGCCCAGAAGCTAAAGGAAGGCCAGTATGCAGCCGAAGGCGTTGTGGATATGAAATCTTGAAAAAAAATCCGCAAAAGTTTTTGAAATCTCAATAATCTCCTATTTTTGACCAGTCATTCAATCCATTTTTCACTTTAAAACCCCATTTATGAATCAATTTGAAACCGTTAAAAACATGCTTATGTCGATGGAAGCAGACTTCGTGAAGTTCTACGACAAAGGAAACAGTGCAGCCGGAACACGTGTACGCAAAGGTCTTCAAGACCTCAAAGTGAAATGTCAGGAACTTCGTTTGGAAATCCAAAACATGAAGAATAACGACTAATCACCGTCAAAACCATAAGAAGCCCCGCCCGTCGGGGCTTTTTTTTTGCATCCAAGACCCCCACCTATTGAGTATATTTGTGGATATTTCCCTGTCCAGTGGCGTATTCCGATCAGTTTGAGGCGCAAGAAAAGCGCATGTCTTTTTTCGACCACTTAGAGGAGCTCAGAAAACACCTGATCCGATCGGTGGTTGCGGTGTTGGCCCTCTCTATCTGGGCATTTGTGCGACGAGACATCATTTTTGATCAAATTCTTTTGGCCCCTAAATCATCCGATTTTATAACATATCGAACGATGTGTGCCTTGTCGCGCCGCTTTGAGTGGTTAAAAGGACTTTGTGTGGAACAAGTCGATTTCACGCTCACCAATATTCACATCACAGGACAATTTATGCAGCACATGACCATTTCGTTCGTAGCAGGAATTGTTTTGGCATTTCCTTATTTGGTATACGAATTGTGGCGCTTTGTGAAGCCTGCACTGTATCCGGGTGAACGAAGTTCGATGAGCGGACTCGTTGTGGCCATGGCCGGCCTTTTCATTCTGGGCATCTCCTTTGGTTATTTTTTGTTGGCACCCATCAGCATTCTTTTCTTGGGCAGTTACCAGGTCAGTGCGGAGGTGGCCAATACCATTACCCTACAGTCCTATGCCGGAATGCTCAGCACTCTTGTTCTCGCATCGGGCCTCATTTTCGAGTTACCCGTACTGGCATGGTTTCTGGCTAAGGCTGGAATTTTAACTTCCGATTGGCTGCGAAGCAACCGCAGAATAGCTGTGGTCGTGAATATGATCGTCGCGGCGGTCATCACCCCTTCCGATGTCGGTAGTATGATCTTAATGAGTTTTCCTCTTCTTTTGCTTTATGAATTGAGTATTGCTGTTGTTTCAAGGGCTGAACGCCGGAGAAAAGACAGTTCATTAACAGAATATTGAACCCAGTCATGGAACATAAAGCTATGTTGACCAAGCCACGCGTGCTGTTGGGAAGTGATCACGCGGGATATGGCATGCGTATGAGTTTGTATGCTTCGTTGAAATCAGAAGGATATGAATTAAGCATGTTTGGCGGCCCTGCTGCTGATCCGGTAGATTATCCTGATGTTGTGCATGAATTATTGGATCAGTTTAAACCCGAAACGGATCGTGCCATTTTGTTGTGCGGAAGTGGAAATGGTGTGTGTATAACAGCGAATCACCGGCAGGGCATCCGTGCGGCCTTATGTTGGACACCTGAACTGGCTTCATTGGCCCGAAGCCACAATGACGCACAAGTTCTTTGTTTGCCTGCTCGGTTCATAACGATCGAAACGGCTGTGGAAATGGTTCGAACTTTTCTGACCACCGACTTTGAAGGCGGGCGGCATGAAAATCGGATTCATAAAATTGAACGCCCATGATCAAATTTTTTGGATCAACGAATTTCTTTTTAAGGTACCGGGCAGTGGTCATCCTATGTTGCGTGCACTTAGGATTCGATTCCTATGCACAGCAGTCCATCCTCCCTTGTTTTCATGGCATGATACAAATCGATAGTGTACGGGCAGACTTAGCTGCCTTGACTGCACCACAGATGGAAGGTCGTGGAACCGGACAACCTGGCTACCAGAGGGCAGCAGATTTTGTGGCGGCTCGATTGCGGGCATTTAATTTGGTGGCCGTTAACCGAAACCAGGATGAAGCCCACTCTTTTTTTCATCCCGTGCCCTACACCCGGGTGGTGCCGACGGGAGGTGAATTGGTTTTAGGAAATCGAATTTGGAAACTTGGAGCGGATTTTGTGCCTGTTTCCCGTAGACGACAAGACACAATAACCCTTGCCCCAATCTACCGGATTCAATGCCCAAAGGAGTCAAGCCAGAATAACCCACTCACGTCAATCAAACCGGCTTCGCTTGGTTTTTCTTTATTGTTAGAAGATCGACCTTCATTGAATTCCATCACTGATCCAGATGCATGTTATCAGGACCTGCGTAAAAAAGCCATCGCTACCGGTGTTAAACAGATGTTTTACAGCCCATCACGATTCAATGAACTGAAGGATCGATGGGCAGAAGAAGATCGCCACCGTCCTCGGATCCGGCTTGTGGAGCTGCCACCTGCTTCGGGGACTTCTGACCCGCGTGTTGGTACGAAAACCGCTTCGAGCCTGCAGGAATATGCTGTTTCAAGGGCTTTGTTTCGCTCTATTAAAAAACATGCAGCGACCGTCGATCAAATAGCGAAACCGAATATGGGATCGGTTATCATACAGAATGAGCGTAATTCTTTTTTCGCACCTAATGTTGTCGGCATGATTCCTGGAAAGTCGCGTCCTGATGAATATATCTTCCTATCCGCCCACCTTGATCATTTGGGTTTGGTGGACGGACAAGTTCATCCAGGGGCCGATGACAATGGATCGGGCTCGACCGTTTTGCTTTCCGTGGCCCGTGCCTTGGCGCTGTTGGGCAGTCAAAACATAAAGCCCGACAGGAGTATCGTGCTGGTTTGGTTCAGCGGAGAAGAAAATGGCTTATTGGGAAGTCGCTGGATGGCCAGTACCCTCGCGGATTCATTAGGGATTAGGAGTGATCAGGTATTCGCCAACATCAATATGGATATGCTGGGTCGAAATGATGGTGCACATGGGCCTGATGAACCTTATTTATATGTGGTGCATCATCACAAAAATCAATCGATTCGGCCATTTACAGAACGCGTGAATACGTTGTGTCATGATTTAAAGCTCGACTACAGTTATTCTCGTGCCGACGACCCTGAACGCTTATTTGCGCGCAGCGATCATTACGCTTTTCACCAACTGGGCATACCTGCATTTTTCTTGTTTAGTGGACTTCATGAAGACTACCACAAACCAAGCGATACAGCAGATAAAATTTCAATAACCCGCCTGGCGCGCAATGCGGGATTCGTTTTAAATCTGGCCTGGCAACTCGCGCAACGCTCCGAACGTTTAGATCCTGTAGAACCTTAACCCCAAAACATCAAAATGAGTGTAGACAAACAGGATTTGTCGGCCGAGTGGGTACAAAGAGCCAGAACCCTACGTGTGCAGGCCATCGACCAACTTGAGGCTCTATTACTTCGATTTGATCGCAACGCTACTGCCGCCGGAATACAGGTTCGGTGGGTATTGGATGTATCTGAAGCCGTAAAGGATTTGTTGATGTTGTGCAAAGAGCATGATATCACTCAATTGGTGTCGGTTTCGGGTGGTGCATTGTCTGAGTTGGGCTTTGCCGATATACTTCGCGCCAACGGATTGATGTACCATGAAATGAACAGCGTCAATAGACCGAACGGTGAAGATGCCGGATTCCATCCAAGAGGCGTACCGGGCGATCGGGATGGACAGACCGCGTGGATGGGAAGCGCTGACTTATTGGTGGCCGGAACGGGAACCGTGGTAGTGAGAGAATCAACGTCTGGTCAATACCATACAGGAGGCCCTCATCGGGTACGAATTTTCTGGGCAGGATTAGAGCAAGTCACCCAGTCGATCGCTGATTTGTCCTATTGGTGGCCGGCATGGGAGGGAAGCAAAGTGGAATCGACGCCTTTCGATGCCCAAAATGGTGGAAGTGGACTTAGCTTGGTGCAGGGTCCCATGACGCGCTTGGAGGATGGGCAACCCGAACACACCTACGTTTTCATTGTAGATCAGGGCAGAACAACCATGCTCGAAGATCTGCGCATGCGTGAGATGCTGTATTGTATTTCCTGTGGTCGATGCAATGGGGTATGTCCGACCCGTCAGGCAGATCCCGGACCCCGCGAAGGTGTGCGCGCAGGTATTGTATTGGGTACCCCCGAATCTGCCATCAATTATCCGTGCACACGATGTGGTGCTTGCAGCCGTGTGTGCCCCGTCGGTATACCTATACATCGTATCATGGCATGGAAGCAAGTACAGCGTGCTCAACATGGAGCGCAGGAAACAGAATCAAAGGCATGGCAAACCTGGCGAAGAGCCATGTTGGGTGAGGGTTGGCTCGGGATGTTTGGGTTCGACCAGAAGGCCCCTTCGATGATTCGCTGCCAAATGCCGGGGGCGCCCGAGTTGTGGCATCCGGCCGAAAAATCCTTCTCTAGGCGGCGCGCCATGGGACAGAAAAAATCATAACCTATGAAATTCGATAAAATAGATTTCAGTAACGAAGAGTTGTTGCGCCTGTATTCTGCAATCCTGCTGCCCCGTATGATTGAAGAGAAAATGCTTGTGTTGTTGCGCCAAGGTAAAGTGAGTAAATGGTTTTCGGGAATAGGGCAAGAAGCTATAGCCGTTGGGGCAACATTGGCACTGCAGCCCGACGAGTATATTATGCCATTGCACCGGAATTTGGGCGTTTTTACGTCGCGACAGATGCCGCTGAATACCTTATTTGCCCAACTTCAAGGCAAAGAATCGGGGTTCAGCAAGGGCAGGGAGCGGTCTTTTCATTTCGGCAGTCGAGCGCATCATATTGTTGGTATGATCTCTCATTTGGGTCCCCAACTTGCGCTGGCGAATGGTACCGCCTTGGCCGCGCGATTGGATCAGCAACCTAAAGTTTCACTTGCGTTTACAGGGGATGGCGGAACTTCTGAGGGTGATTTCCACGAGGCCTTAAACGTTGCAGCCGTTTGGGAATTGCCGGTTATTTTTCTGATTGAAAACAATGGTTATGGGCTTTCGACCCCATCATCCGACCAATTCCGTTGTAAGCATTTTGTCGACAAAGGCATCGGCTACGGTATGGAAGCGGTTCAGGTTGATGGAAATAACCTGCTCGAAGTTCATCGGACGGTAAAAAACTTGGCTGAATCGATGCGCCAAAAACCGCGCCCAGTACTGCTGGAATGCATGACTTTTCGCATGCGTGGGCATGAGGAGGCCTCTGGTGTTAAGTATGTCCCTAAGGAACTGATTGAAACCTGGGCCCAGCGCGATCCCGTTCAACGATACGAGGAGTTTTTGATGGAGGAAGGTATATTAAATGCGGGATTACGCGATGAATTCCGAAGTCTGCATCAGTCGGATATCGATAAAGCCCTAAAGGTGGTGTTTGCCGAGCCCGAGGTCCAACCGAATTGGGAAAAGGAGATCTCGGCCGTTTACGCCCCTTTTCATGGGGCTTCAACAGAAGAAAATTCTGCAGTTGCACCTGTACGCGAGATGAGGTTCGTGGATGCCATTCAGGAGGGGCTGAACGAAGCCATGAAGCGGCACAGTGGATTGGTGTTGATGGGACAAGACATAGCGGGCTACGGGGGGGTTTTTAAGGTCACGGAAGGCCTAATGGACCGCTACGGGGCGGATCGCGTACGCAATACACCACTGTGTGAATCTGCCATTATTGGTACTGCTTTGGGCCTGTCTATCGCCGGAAAGAAGGCCATGGTGGAAATGCAATTCGCAGATTTTGTGACTGCAGGTTTTAACCAGATCGTAAACAATTTGGCCAAAATTCACTACCGATGGGGGCAAAACGCGGATGTAGTGGTGCGGATGCCAACGGGCGCCGGCGTGGGTGCTGGCCCGTTTCATTCTCAGTCGAACGAGGCCTGGTTTTTTCACACGCCCGGTCTCAAAATCGTGTACCCATCTACGCCCGCGGAGGCCAAAGGATTGCTGCTGACTGCTTTTGAGGATCCCAATCCCTATTTGTTTTTTGAGCATAAAGCGCTTTATCGGTCCATTTCTGGACCGGTGCCCGAGGGCTATTATACCCTGCCTGTTGGTCAGGCTCGGGTGGTGCGCGCGGGAAATGATGCCACAATTGTTACCTATGGTATGGGCGTTCATTGGGCCCTGGAAGCCATAGAAGAGCAGGTATGCGATGTGGAGTTGATTGATTTGCGCACGCTTTTACCCTGGGATCAGGACACTGTATTAGAATCGGTCCGCAAGACAGGGCGTGTTTTGGTATTGCACGAAGATTGCTTAACGGGCGGGATCGGTGGTGAGATCGCCGCTGTCATCGCTGATCAAGCATTTCGCTTTCTGGATGCCCCGGTAATGCGCCATGGTGCTATGGACACACCGGTACCATTTGCGTTAACCTTGGAGCAACAGTTTCTCGGGGTTGATCGCTTTAAATTGAAATTAAAAGCCTTGCTCGAATACTGATTTTTGCCTGAAAAAAGTTATTTTGTGCCCTCGATTTATAGAAACGAATGAAACAACTCCTACGATTCGCCATAATTGCCTTGTTGGTATCCGTTGCAGCCCTAAAGGCTATAGCCCAGCCCATTAATTTGCCCCCCGGTGTCACCCTTCGTTATTTCACCTCATTTGAGGACCCTAATCCGTTTAATTTCTCAACTTCGGTCGGAAATCCGGGTTTTACTGTCGAAACCACTTTGCGGTTTCCTACCAATGCAGGGCAGTCTGTGCGTGGCCGTATGGGCGTTGGACAGAGTAGTACACTCACAACCAGTACTTTTTCTACCCTCGGCCAATTCAAGGTTTGGCTTGACTTTGCGCATATTGCAAAAATAGAGCAGATTGACTCTGCGGTGATTCAATATTCCATCAACAATGGGGCGACATGGATAAACCTGACCGGTCAGACTTGTCGTTATTTTGGAGCATCATCATATTTCCGAACAGCGAACAAATTCACTCAGCAGGCTTACCCAGTTGAGTGGCAATTAGCCAATACTGGAGCCATTCCCCAAAACAATGCAACGTGGTGGAAAAATGAGCGATTTGACATCTCGTTGGCTGTAGGGAATCAGCCGAACGTTATGCTACGCTTCTTCATGGCCGACCGTAATAATAATGCCATGGGTTCGCCCAGCGCCGCTTATGGATGGCTTCTGGACAGCATTTTGGTTACCTCTGCTTTTTCTGAATTGATTCCACCGCTCATTACTCATACACCAATAACGGGATTGCAGTTCAATATTGGGCAGACCATCACAGCCACAGTGCGCGATAGTTTTGGTTGCGATTCTACCGGGATTGCCGATGTGTGGTTGTTCTACAAGAAGAATACGGGTTCGCTCGATTCTTTGATCATGAACCGAACAGGTACTACCCTCAATTGGACACGAACGTTAGATACCGGCCGCGTGGCAGATGGGGATACGGTGCGCTATTACATCAGAGCCAAAGATTCTTCGCCCTCAGGTAATATCAAATATTTCCCCAATCAAGTAAATCCAGGCGACAGCTTCATCACCTATTTAGCTTCCTTCTTCCCGACCATTGGCGGACATACCGCCATTCAGGGACAGCAATTTTCGCCTGGCCCCTTTGCCATTACGGCTAATTTCACGGATGCCTCGGGCATAGATTCGGCCATTTTGAACTACCGAATCAATCAAGGGCCTTGGATCAAAACAAAAATGTTGCCAGTGAGCAGCAATAATTTCAGAGATACCATACGCACCATAGACGGTGATACGGTTCGCTATTACTTAGAGGCTGTAGATAATTCGCCTCGTCGTTTTCGGGCGTACTTACCTAATCGGAACCTTTCACCCGATACCTCCTGGTTGTTCATTGCATCTGGACCCCCTGATGTTTCATGGCCCCAATCGTCCAATCAGTGTGATGTTTTTTTAGGCTCAATATTCTCATATGGGCCTTTTACTATCGGTCTTCGGGCACTCGATGGATCCGGAATTGATACGGCTATTTTGTTTTATCGGGTAAACCAAGGTCCTTGGTTGCAGTCTGGTATGACACGCAACACGGTAGCCAATGCCTTTTGTAACTGGCAAGCAACCATTACGCCAACGGTGACCAATCTCGATACTGTGTTTTACTACGCTCGGGTTCAAGACGCATCAATCCGCAATAACTTCACGATTTCACCTTCAGCTTCAGCCCCGCGTTTCTTCATTACATTGGGTCCAACTACGCTACCCTATACCGACAATTTTGATGTGAGTGATTTGTGGACGGGATACATTGCTAGTGGAACAGTGACCAACCCGGCGCTTACTTTGGGTGGTTGGAACAGAGGTACGCCGGCTAAAAGCATCATCAATTCCGCACGTTCTGCACCCAATGCTTGGGTAACGGGCGCATTAAATGCGGACTACCCTGCTAATTCTTGGTACATTCTCGAGTCGCCTGTGTATACTTTTGCCCAAGCTCAAAATGCAATTTTGTCTTTTTGGCAGCGTCGGGAGATCGGAGCGGGTGATGGTTTTTGGATTGAGTATACGGTAAATCCGAATAGCGTTCCGCCCACATGGACTAAACTAGGTAATGCTTCGGCAACTGATACCAATCAAACGGCCTGGTATAGCGTAAATGATGTTGCTGGGCTCACAGGTGCCACTGGTGGGGCCTGGGCTGGTAGTTCGAATGGCTGGGTTCGGTCTGAACGCCGATTGAGCGAAGCAAACCTCCAAGGTGCAAACCGTCCGATCCCGAACGATAAGGTCAAATTCCGCTTTGTTTTTCGTTCCAATGCCACGGCACAGGCTAATGGGGTGGCCATTGACGATATCAGCATAACCTTCCCGCCGGTGGTAGATTTGGCTTTGACTACCATTGCTTCTAATGCGGCTAATTTGCCTGTTTCAATTGCCAACAACAACTACCAAAGAATTGCAGGGGACAACCTAGTGCTTTTTTCACGCTTCCGAAATTTTGGACGTTCTATCATTGATACCATTATACCAATCGTTGTGGAGTTGGGCACCTACCGCGATACCACATTCATCAACACACGAATTAATCCTAATGCATTTGGTCCGTCGTTTACCACCGCTTTCAGGCTTGATACCATTCCTTCTGTTCCTGAAGGTTGGTTTACGGTGCGCATCTATTCATTGTTCCCCAATGACGAGAACCGAACCAATGATACTTTGTCGGTGCAGATGTATGGCGTTCCCCTCCGTACGGTGGGTTACCTTGATAATTTCGATGGATCGATTGATGAGTGGATGAATGTTCCGGTGGGTACAAGTCCCCTCGTTTGGCAGCGAGGCATACCTACTGGCACAATCCTGAATTCAGCATTCTCCGCCCCCAATGTTTGGGCGACGAATTTATCTGGGGTGCCTGCAGCCAATGCTGTTGCCTATTTGTACTCGCCTATTATTCGTTTCAACAACGTTGTAAACGCTACTGTTCGCTTTAGAATGAACAAGCGCTTAGCAGGAAGTGGGGCTATTCGATTGAGTTGGGCCGATACCTTAAGCAATACATGGCAGATATTAGGTGGTATTGCGGATGGTGCGAGCCCCAACCAAACTTGGTACAGTAGTTCGGTGGCAATTGGTACCGTTAGTGGCGCGGCGTGGACACAAACTGCGGCAGATACGGGATACATCACCCATATGCTTCGGCTACCGACCTCATTCAATTATCGGGCGGGCAGAGGTGTTCGATTCCGTTTTGAGTTCAAGAGCGGCACCGGTGAAGGAGTAGTAATCGATAATTTCGAGATTTTACCTCCGCCTCCCTTTGAATTGGAACTGATCGGATTGACTGCACCCGGCATTGGAAATTGCTTACCAGTGATCAGTGGTGATAGCCTGCGTGCGATTGATACCGTTTCCGTATTGGTTCGCAACAACGGAGGAGATACATTGCGTACGATTCCATTTAATATCAGTTTATCAACCGGTACCGCAGTTGTAACTCCGTTGTGGCCGACCGATTACATTCACTTAGACACCATAGCCCCAAATCAAACCAAATTGATTCGTTTTTTGCGTGGTTTTAACTCGCCCGCTCCCGGTTGTTATACTTTGAGGGCGTTCCATCGTTTGCCCACAGATACTGTGCGGAGAAACGATACAGCCAGCCGATCCGTTCGGGCGATACCGGCATTGGATTTGATGGTGGTGAATATCCTCGAACCGGCGGCTTCGATATGTCACCCCGCAGGGCCAACTAGGGTACGGGTTGTGGTGCGCAACATTGGTCATACAGCATCTGGTAGTTTCGTTCTGGGATACAGGCTGGCATCGGGCGCCACACAGACCCAATCATTGACCCGAACCATTCAGCCCAAAGGATATGATACCATTACGTTGTCAACGCCAATCAATGTATTACTGGGACCAGATACCTTACGTGTCTTTGTGCGAAATGTTACTGACCCAGTCACCAATAATGACACGCTTATCCGATTGCTCGTAGGCTCACCCCCCATAAGGTTAATCCATACAAATACCTTTGATGGTTTTAATCCTTTGGGCCTGTATTGTCTTGCCCCATCGTCGATTGGCCTGGCAACGCCCATACCCGCTGTTACCGGCGGTAGTGGTAAGGCGCTGATTTTGGAGGGCTCAGGTGGCACATGGGATGCGGCTGTGCCTCTGCCTACTTTGGGTGGTGTATGGAATGCGAACTTTAACCCAGATCGATTGCGGCAGATCGCGATGCCGGTTTCGAGTACGGTGAATGACACCAACTTGCACATTCGATTTCGCTTACAACAGATACTCCGTGCATCCGGTACATCAGGAGCGGGAAATGTTTATCTAAGGGTTTTGGTGAATGGACAGCAAGTGTACAACGCACCCGCCCGCACCACGGCCGGTACATTCCAATCGCTTGAGAATGTTTCGCTTAAGGGTTTTTACACGCCGGGTGAGCCATTTTTATTGGAAATTCAAGGTAAATCAAACTTCTCCTACAGTACCAATACTTCATTAAGGGCGAATGCCAACATTATCGATGAGTTGTTTATTCATCACAGACATGCACAAGGGGCTGAAGTGATGGAAGTCATCTACAATAAGCCATTCCCTTCGGCTACCGATACAGTACTTGCCTCTGCCCGGATTAGGAACAATGGCGATAATACATTGAATTCAGTTAATGCGCGATTGATTCTGAATGGGTTAGCGGTTCCAGGAGGAACGCTTACCATTAATAACTTGAATCTTGGCTTTATGGCGGATACCCTTTACCAGTTTCAGTCGCCTTTCTTCCTAAATGAGGGGACCAATACCATTTGTGTGGATGTTTCTCAGCCGAATGGCACAGCCGACCAATACCCCTACAACGACACGGCCTGTACGGAAGCGATCGGATTCCCTGTCATCAGTTCATTTCCCTATTGCAATAATTTCGATGGCGCCCTGCCTGAATGGCTCACACGAAATTGGTCGACTTTGCGCAGTGGTGGAAACAGTTGGACCAAGGGTACACCGGCAAAGGGATTCATGAATGGTGCGGCAAGTGGTTCTAATTGTTGGTATATCGATGCAGACAGTACGTATAGTCCGTATGATTCCTCTGCTTTGTTCACACCGATTTTTAGTGTTCAGCAAGGCTCTTGTTATCGCGTTAGTTTCAAAACTAAATTCTTAACCGATTTTTGGGCGAATAACATCACCAACGCACCTTTGCATGGAGATGGAGGAACCATTGAGTACTCTACGAATGGTGGTATCCGATTCTTGAATTGGGGCGAAATTGATACGGTTACCTTCAATTGGTATAACAATGTAGTTCATTCATTAAAGGACTATACGGTGTCACCCAGCAATGCTGGTTTTGGTTGGTCTGGACAAAGCGACAGTGCATGGATGGATATGTCCCATATTTTCAATACCATCAGCACCGGTCGTGTTATCTTCCGTTTCAAGTTTGCATCGGATGATGCCTTCCAAGGTGAAGGCTTCGCGATTGATGATTTTTGCTTCGAGGAGGTTTCTGCACCCTGTGATTTGGTTAGCGTTGAGGAATTGACTCAAGGTGGATTTATTTTGCACCCGAATTATCCGAATCCGTTTACCGGTTCTACCCGTATACGCTATGAATTGTCGGAGGGAGCCAAGACACAGCTGTTGATCCAAGATCTATCGGGTCGGGTTTTGTGGCAAGGGCAAACAGAGCGTAGAGAAGCGGGCTTGCATGAGGAGGATGTTCAACTTGGACATCTACAGTCTGGAATCTATCTCTACACGCTGCGTGTCGATGGTTTATCAAAGACCCGTAAGATGATTTTAACCCGATAAGCCATCCATATCATGGATTTTTTCGTATCTTTGCGCCTCTTTAAAGAAATTACTCGGTTATGAAAAAGAATATTCACCCATCCAACTATCGTCTTGTGGTCTTCAGGGATATGTCTAACGACTATATGTTTTTGGGAAAATCTACCGCAGAAACACGCGATACGGTGAAATGGGAGGATGGCAATGAATATCCAGTTATTAAATTGGATATATCGCACACATCACACCCGTTCTTCACAGGAAAACAGGTATTGGTTGATACAGCAGGACGAGTCGATAAATTCAATCAGCGCTACCGCCGCAAGTAATTCAATGATATTTGTGCCTTTTAAAGACCCTCTTCGGAGGGTTTTTTTATCGAATTGGGGGGGCGGATTAACGATGGTCTTATTCTGCCTTAGTATGCACGGGCCTGTTTTTGCGGCAGATACGCTACGGGTCATGACTTATAATTTGATGTATTTTGGTTCATCGACTACCGATTGTACGCCAACCGTTAACGTGCAATCCGTAAAGGAAGGGCATCTACGTACCATCATTCCTCATGTTCGTCCACACATCATTGGATTTCAAGAAGTAGGCCCCAGCAGTGCGGTAACGCTGTCTATTCTAAATAATGTGCTCAACACCGCGGGTGAGAGTCGTTGGGCACGGGCCAACCTCATGAATCCCTCCGGCTCTACTATTGTGAGTATATTGTATTATGACAACCAGAAACTTGGCATTTCTCGTCAATTTCCCATTTCGTCTGCCGTGCGTGATCTGATGTATTATCGCATGTTTTACCGTCAGATACCTCCTTCTGGTGATACGCTATGGCTTAATGTGGTTGTACTCCACTTGAAGGCGGGTTCCACACCATCGGATGCATCTACAAGGGCCCAAGAAACTGCTGCGCTTATGTCATACCTCGATCAACTAAATTTGAATGAGAATATTTTGGTGATGGGTGATCTCAATATGGGTTCTAGCAGTGAGTTGGCGTACAGTCAGATGGTGAACCATACGCAACCCGACAACCGTTTGTACGATCCCATCAACAGGCCTGGAACCTGGAACAACAACAGTTCTTTTGCGCAGTGGCATACGCAGTCGACCAGAACCAGCGGCACTGTCTGTTTTTCTGGGGGCGGTCTTGATGATCGTTTTGACCAAATATTAGTGAATCGACGCATTTTGGGGGACTCTGCCGGCATTCGGTACATCACGGGGAGTTACCGAAGCATCGGAAATGACGGTCAACGTTTTCAGGGAAATGTGCAATCGCCTTTCAACGGTTCTGTTCCTGTGTCGGTGTCGAATGCCTTATACAATGTTTCGGATCATCTTCCTGTTGTGCTTGATCTTCACATAAATGTACAGCAGGGGACATCCGTTCACGAAGTTACCCCTGGAGGGGTATTGCCTTGCACATGCAGCTCGAATGTAGGCGGGTCGGTCATTTGCGATTGGTCCGAACTCTTGGAAGTTGGGTCTGCTGGACTTTTGAAAGCTGAGTCTGTTGGACTTTATCAGTGGAGTTTATTAGAACCTGGTGGGCGGGTTTTTCAAGAGGGTGAATGGTTTGTTGATGCGAATCACAACCGGCATCAAGTGGACACCCGTGATCTGCCTGCTGGTTTGTATATTTTGAAGCTCGTGCACACGCAAAGTGGTCGAACCAAATTGGTGCGCCACATACAAATGTTCAATCGCTAATCCACAGGCAATTCTGCCGATGGAAAGGAGTGGGCATGTTCCGCAATAAATTTTAGAATTTCCTCTCGCCCACGTCCAGTTTGGGCCGATGAAAAGAAATGGCATTGAGGTGGGCTTGGGAGGGCAGACAGAAATACTTCTGTTTGTTTTTTGAGGGCAGTTGACTTTAGTTTATCGGTTTTTGTAAAAATTATGGCAAAAGAACGTTGATTTTGAGCCAGTAAACGTGCAAACTCAAGGTCGTTGGGTCGTGGCTCTACCCGACAATCAATGAGCAAGAGCACAAAACACAGGTTACTTCTTTTGGAAAGGTAAGTTTTGAGGTGCTTGGACCATTCGCTGCGCATATTCTGAGATACTCGGGCATAGCCATAGCCGGGTAGGTCGGCCAAATAGGATTGATTTCCAACTTTATAATGATTGATGGTTTGTGTTTTTCCGGGTTGTCCGGACGTTCGAGCCAATCCTTTATGTCCGGCCAGCATATTGATGAGCGAGGATTTACCCACATTCGAACGGCCCGCTACAGCGAATTCGGCGCGGTCTGGGGTAGGCATCTTCTGTACATCGAGTTGACTCGACACATACACAAATGGGGGTGGGGTTGACTTCATCCGTACAAAGGTAGGGTATGGCTAATTTATCTAGTATCTTTGCAACTTTTTAATGCGCAGTGCGTTTAGTTTATTCGTGAAGCCAGTATCTCCAGCATAAAGTTATACGCGCACTAATTTTTACGAGCGGAAAGACTAAATAATACGAGCGGAAAGACTAACTAATACGTGCGGAAAGACTAACTAATACGTGCAAAAAAACCATCATACGAGCAAAAAGACCACTCAACTCACCATAGTTTGCCCAGTATAACGCCATATCCCGGACAGGCCGGAACCAAAAAAGAGCAGGTTGCCGATATGTTCGACTCCATTTCGGAGCGTTACGACCTGCTCAACCGCGTATTGTCGCTGGGAATTGATATACAATGGCGCAAACGTGTACTGAAAAGATTAAGGCCATATGCACCCCAGAGAATATTGGATGTAGCTACCGGCACGGGTGATTTAGCTATTGGTCTTCTTCAATTGAAACCAAAGGAGGTTGTTGGTCTCGATCTTTCTCCGGGCATGTTGTCGCAGGCCGATCAGAAAATAAGAAAAAAGGGTTTAGCGGATCGCATTCAGCTCGTAGAAGGCGACAGCGAACAATTGCCCTTTGCTCAAGATTATTTTGATGCGGTGACTGTTGCCTTCGGCGTGCGCAATTTTGAGCAACTGGAACAGGGATTATCGGAGATGGCTAGGGTGCTGAAAGGTGGCGGTGTGGTGGCCATTCTTGAATTTTCGCGTTCGCGTGTGCCGCTCGTTGCGCCCTTATTTAAATTGTATTTTCACCATATATTGCCCGCATTGGGTCGATGGGTGTCGCGTGATGCCTCGGCTTACACATATTTACCCGCCTCTGTGGCGGCATTCCCGGAAGGAGACGAATTTCTGCGTATTTTACAAAAGTCCGGCTTTTGTGAAGTACAACAAGAACGGCTGACATTTGGGATTTGTACCTTATACACCGCACAAAAGAAATGAGCGCATCAATCAAAATTCAGTATTGGCCATTTTTTGCCGCCCTATTTTTTGGATTGTCTACTGCCAACGTGCATGCCCAAATGAATTTTAGTCATTACGACGAAAAGGCGGTTCATTACGGGTTCTTGGTTGGCCTCAACAGCAGTGGATTCGCCATTAGTCTAGATGATGCCGTATTGGAGCGCGACGATAGTCTACGGTACGTGCGCTCCGGCCACGGTCCAGGTTTTCACCTCGGTGTGGTCAGCGACTTCCGCTTGGCAAAACATGCCGCCCTGCGTTTTACGCCAACTTTGATGTTTTTGCAGCGCGATATGTATTATAGCTATACCCGGCCAAGCAGTGATTTACGTAAGTCGGTGCAAATGGCGAACCTCGATTTTCCATTATTGTTTAAATGGCGCTCAGACCGAATCCGAAGTTATCGAATGTATGTCGTTGGTGGTTTCAAATACAGCATTGATATGGCCTCTCAGGAACGTGTAGTTGATGATGTAGAGCGGGTAAAACTCAGGCGACACGACTATTCATTTGATTTTGGCGTGGGTATGGATCTTTATTTCCCCTTCTTTAAAATGTCGCCTGAACTCCGCTTTTCGCAGGGTATCAGAAATACTTTGGTCTCGGAGCGACACATTTACAGCGCGCCACTCGATGCTCTATTGGGACGCACCATCACCTTATCGTTTCATTTCGAATGATGAATACGCGCGATTTGGCCCGCAAGTTGGCGTTGGTGACGGGTGCCACGGCAGGTATTGGCGCGGCTGTGGCCCGAAAATTGGCAGCAGAAAACTGGGATTTGGTGCTTACTGGCCGCAGGGCGGAACGTCTTAACGCACTGGTACAGGAACTCGAAGATCGTTTTCCGCAGGTTAAAGCGTTATCCTTAACCTTTGACGTTTGCGACGAGGCGGCCACTTTCACCGCTCTGGAAGGGCTCAATGAAGATTGGCAGGCGATTGACTTGCTGGTGAACAATGCCGGATTGTCTCAGAGTCTCGAGCCGGTGCATCGTCAGGATCCGGC
>SXGT01798897.1_pt1 | contig 67048 bp, 52 predicted proteins | sample 3176221 | NCBI WGS metagenome assembly SXGT01 (sample SAMN11356862, study PRJNA531348) | freshwater metagenome | isolation source: freshwater sample F1-120 | place: China: Fuxian Lake, Yuxi | collected 2017-12-25
GGCATGGGCTTTATGGACGAGAGCTCGATTTCGCGGCGCTCCCGCAACAGCCGGTTGACGTCGATCGGCGGCGGTGCGGATGAAGTGATGCTGGGAATCATCTGCAAATACATGGGCATTCTGCCTGGACGCGAGGCGAAGTAAGCCATGACTGGGTTGCCGGACTACAAGACACTGATTGTGAAGCGCGAAGGATCGCGGCTGTATGTCACGATCAACCGGCCGGAGTTCAAGAACGCGATCAACCACGAGGTGGTTGAGGATCTCACGGCGATCACGCGTGCGATTGCCGCGGACCGTACGCTGCGCACGTTGATTCTGCGCGGGTCGCAGGGCACTTTCTGCGCAGGTGGCGACATCCGCGGATTCAAGGAAAGTTTTTCCAGCCCTGCGCCAGTGGCGGGCGAAATCGATCCGATCGCGTTGAACAACCGGCGCTTTGGTGATTTCCTGATGCTGTTCAATTCCCTGCCGCAGACTGTGGTCGGAATTATTGAAGGTGCGGCGTATGGTGGCGGGTTGGGGCTTGTGTGCGTGACAGACATCGCGATCTGCATGGCGGACACGAAGTTCGCGCTGAGTGAGACAGGGTTAGGTGTTGTCCCGGCGCAGATTGCGCCTTTCGTCGTGCAGCGCGTAGGCATTACGAACGCGCGGCGCATTGCGCTGTCCGGCGCACGATTTGACGGTCGCCACGCGAAAGAACTGGGGCTTGTCCACTTCCTTGTCAACGACGCCGCCGAACTCGATGCGACGCTCAAGAACGTGTTGAACGACATCGGCAAGTGCGCGCCCGGTGCGAACGCGGCGACGAAGCAAGTCTTGCTCGATTCGCTCGTTGGCCGCTTGCCACAGGTGTTGGATTCGGCGGCGGAGGCTTTCGCGGCGCAGTTGCGCGGGCCCGAAGGTCAGGACGGCGTGAAGGCTTTCCTCGAGAAGCGTCCTGCGGCGTGGGTGGAGCGCGTGGAATGACCCGACGCTTCGATACGGTGCTGGTGGCGAACCGCGGCGAGATTGCGTGCCGCGTGTTCCGCACCGCGGAGGCCGAGGGTTATCGCACGGTCGCGGTCTACAGCGATGCCGATGCCGAGGCGTTGCATGTCGCGTCGGCTGATGTCGCCGTACGTCTCGGGCCGGGGCCGGCATCTCAATCGTATCTCAGCATGGAGCGCGTGCTCGACGCTGCGAAGAAGTCCGGCGCGCAGGCGATTCATCCCGGATATGGATTTCTCAGTGAGAACCCGGATTTCGCCGATACCTGCGCGAAGGCGGGGATTGTATTTATTGGACCACCGGCGTCTGCGATTCTCGCACTCGGCAACAAGGCGCAGGCGAAGCGACTGGTGAAAAAAGCCAGCGTGCCGTGTGTGCCGGGCTACGAAGGCACGGCGCAGGATGACGCGACGCTACGACGCGAAGCGAAGGCAATCGGATTCCCGGTGTTGTTGAAGGCGGCCGCGGGCGGTGGCGGCCGCGGAATGCGGCGCGTGCACAGCGAAGCGGAGTTCGACGAGGCGCTGCGCGGTGCGCGATCCGAGGCGAAGAATTCTTTCGGGTCGGAAGAAATTATTATCGAGAAGCTCGTCGAACACGCGCGGCACGTCGAGATTCAAATATTGGCTGACGCCCACGGGAATTGTGTGCATCTCGGCGAGAGTGACTGCTCCGTACAGCGGCGGCATCAGAAGATTATTGAAGAGTCTCCCTGCCCGGTGATGACGCCGGCCTTGCGCGCGGCGATGGGCGCGGCAGCGGTGAATGCGGCGAAGGCGGCGGGATATGTGAACGCGGGAACGGTCGAGTTTCTGCTGGACGACGACGGCAAGTTTTATTTTCTTGAGGTGAACACGCGTTTGCAGGTCGAGCATCCGGTGACCGAGATGGTGACCGGGCTGGATCTCGTCGCGCTGCAATTTCGGATTGCGCAAGGCGAACCGCTGCCACTCAAGCAGGAAGACATCGTTTTCCGCGGCCATGCGATCGAAGTGCGAGTGTGTGCGGAGGATCCGGCGGCGAATTTCACGCCGCAGATTGGGCGCGTACTTCGATTCGAGCCGCGCGGAGGTTCCGGTGTTCGTGTCGATCACGGCATCCGCGACGGAGCGATGGTGTCGCCGTTGTACGATTCGATGATCGCCAAGGTCATCGCGCACGGCGCCACACGCACGGAAGCCATAGACCGGCTGGACGCTGCGTTGCGAGATTCGAATATTTTGGGCATCACGACAAACGTCAGCTTCCTGAGGCGCATCCTCCGGCATGCGGAATTCGCCGAAGGAAACGCGCACACGCATTTCATCGACTCGACCGGTATTCTGGATCATACGGTGGCCGGCCCTGAGGTGATTGCATTACTGCTCGCAGGCGTGGCATTCATTGAGCGATCGGCCCAGAACGTACCGGGGTTGCTGAAAGGGTGGCGATCCACCGGCGCCGCGTCGATTCCGTTGCGCCTTGCGTCGGGCCCGTCGGTGTCTTCGCTGAAAATTACGATGAGCGGTAGCCGATACCGGATCGAACACGAAGGCACTGCTGCGGAATTGGACGTGATTGGCTTTGACGGGTGTCAACTACATTTCTTCCACGGAGGATGCGAAGAATCCGCGGCGCTCGCATTTGACGGCGATCGGTTGTTCGTTAAGCACGGCGACTGCGCTTTTGCGTTTACGGACGTGACCTATGTTCCACCAGTGGAGAAGGCGGCCGCGGGTGACGGCGTGCTCAAGGCGCCGATGGTGGGGTCGGTCGTTCGCGTGAATGCCGCGGTGGGTGCGGCGGTGGCCAAAGGGGCGGTGCTGGTGGTGATCGAGGCAATGAAGATGGAGAACCAAGTAATTGCGCCGTATGACGGGGAAATCGAGAGCGTCTCGGTGGCCGTGGGCGAGCAGGTAGATGCGAACCAGGTGTTGATGAAGATGGCGGCGAAGAAGGAGTAGTCGCCGCGGAAGAAGGCGGGCGAGGACGCCCGCCCCACTAAAGATTTGGTAGTTTTTGACTCAGGTTCGGTAGTCACCGGTTAGCGAGGTATCGAAATGGGCGGGAAAGTCATACGCATTGGCGGGGCGTCGGGGTTTTGGGGCGATTCGACGATTGCCGCGCCGCAATTGGTCGCTGGTGGCAAGCTGGATTACCTCGACTTCGACTATCTCGCCGAGATCACGATGTCGATCATGGCGCGGTCACGCGCGAAGGAGCCCGAGCAGGGCTACGCGCACGATTTCGTGACGCAGGTGATGAAGCAGTCGCTGCCGGAACTGGCGAAGCAGAAGATCAAGGTCGTGTCGAATGCCGGCGGTGTGAATCCGATTGCGTGCTCAAAGGCGATCGAGGCCTTGATTAAGGAGATGGGGCTGAATCTCAAGGTCGCAACCGTCGTCGGCGACGATCTCATCGGACGTGTCGAGGAATTGCGCGCCGCCGGTACAAAAGAAATGTTCTCCGGCGCGGCGATGCCCGCAAAATTTATGAGTGTGAATGCGTATCTCGGCGGATTCCCGATTGCGCAGGCACTCGCGGCGGGTGCGGACATTGTTATCACGGGGCGCGTGGTCGATAGCGCGGTGACGCTGGGGCCGTGTATCCATGAGTTCGGCTGGAAGCCGGAGGACTACGATCAACTCGCGCAGGGCAGCCTTGCGGGGCACATCATCGAATGCGGCGCGCAGGCGACCGGCGGGTTGTTTACGGATTGGGAGACGACGGGACCGTGGGAGAACATCGGCTATCCGATTGCAGAGGTCGAGGCGGACGGATCGTTCACCGTGAGCAAGCCGGAGGGTACGGGCGGGCTTGTGAGCCGGCAGACCGTGGCCGAACAGTTGGTCTATGAAATTGGCGATCCGCAGGCGTATATCCTGCCGGACGTCGTGTGCGATTTTTCGCAAGTGAAGATTGAAGACACCGGGAAAGATCGTGCGCGCGTGAGCGGCGCGAAGGGTTTGCCGGCGACCGATCGGCTGAAGGTGTCGGCGACGTACATGGATGGGTTCCGCCTGGGCGCATACGTTTCGATCCGCGGCATTGACGCGGCGGGCAAGGCGCAGAAAACGGCGGACGCGGTACTCAAGCGCACGAATGCGATATTGAAACGCATGGGTGCACCCGCGCTCGCCGAGACAAGCGTGGAGATTATCGGCGCTGAAGCGGGGTATGGGCCGCACGCGCGCGTGAAGGCTCCGCGCGAAGTGATACTTAAGCTTGCGGCGAAGCATCCGGCGGAGCCGGCGCTTGCGCTGCTGCTGCGCGAGCTGACCTCGTCGGGAACCTCGATGTCACCGGGCACGAGCGGCATGGGCGGCAACCGGTCGAAGCCCTCGCCCGTCGTGCGGCTGTTCTCGTGTACGGTGGATCGCGCGAGCATCACGCCGGAAGTCATCGTCGGCGAGACACGCACGAGGGCGCCCTTCTCTGCCGGCCAACGTTTCGACGCGTCGAAGCTTGCGCGGCCGAAGATTGCGGATGAAGCCGTGAGTGGACCAACGGTTGAAGTCCCTCTGGTGAAAATCGCGCACGGCCGCAGTGGCGACAAGGGGAACGATTCCAACATCGGCATCATCGCGCGCAAGCCGGAATACTATCCGATCATCCGGCGCGAGTTGACGGCGAAGGCCGTGAACGAGTACTTCAGTTACCTGATGGACGGTGGTGTAGAACGCTACGACCTGCCAGGTCTCTACGCGGTGAATTTCCTGTTGAAGGAATCCCTTGGCGGCGGCGGGATCGCGTCGCTGAGGAACGACCCTCAGGGGAAAGCCTACGCGCAGATTCTGTTGGATATGTCCATAAAAGTGCCGCAGTCTGTGGCAAAGGGGCTGTAGGTCGCCAGCTTTCACCGTTCATTGACTCCATAGGCGGCTTGGGTTAGTCTCGATCCCGGCATTACAGTTCGACTAGACGCCGGGGTTCCGGCATGGGAGACAGGCCATGAGCGAAAATCAGGACTCCGGTGGAATGAATCGGCGCGATTTCATCAAGGTAACCGCGGCGGTCGCAGGCTCGGCGGCGGTGGTCTCCGGTAGCGCACAGGCGGCGGACGACGGCCTCATTCACCGGAACGAGCGCACGGACCGGATGGCGTATACGAAGCTCGGGCGCACGAATTTCATGTGCAGCAAGCTGGTGTTCGGCTGCGGCGCGGCGCTGATGGGTGGCCGCGCGGTGCGCCTGCTCGAACGCGCGTTTGAGCAAGGCGTCAACCACTACGACATCGGGCACGACGACTACTACAAAGGCTCGGAGAAAAGTTTCAAGGAATTCGCACAGGCGCATCGCGACGAGATCTGGATTACATCGAAGGCGCCGGCGCGCGGCGGCATCGGCATGGGCGCATTGCCGAACTACACCGTCGAAATGGCGAAGGCGGACGCGGCGTACTGGACGGCGGAAGTGGACAAGAGCCTGACGAATCTCGGCGTGGACCACGTCGACGCCTACTACCTGATGATGATTGGCGTGCCGCAGGCGATGAAGAGCGAGGAACTGCACACCGCGTTCCTGAAAGTGCGCGACGCGGGCAAGGTGAAGCATTGGGGCATCAGCACGCACCTGCGCGCACATGAGTGTCTCGAAGCGGCGGTCGAGACGAACTGGTACGACCTGGCGATGGTCGCGATCACGCCCGCGGGCTGGTACGACACAGTGAAGACGGCGTTTGTAAAGGAACGCGGCACGATGAAGGAACTCCAGCCGCTGCTGAGCAAGGCGCGCGAGTTGGGCATTGGGTTGGTGGGCATGAAAGGCGCGCGGCACATCGCTACGAACCCCTACGAGGGGCTGGCAGCGGCGGTATTCCCGGCGACGGGTGTGTCTCCCTCGATGTACGACGCGGAATACGGCAAGTCGCTGATGGAGTCCGGCTTGAATCCGTTCCAGCGCGCCTATGCGTATCTGCTGAATAACGGCATGGACGTGGTCAATTCCGATATGCAGAACTTCAAGCATTTCGAGGAAAATCTGATCGCGGCGCGGGACGCACACCAGTACGTCGCATAGTTTCAAAATCCAGAAAAAGTCACGGGCCCGCGGAAACGCGGGCCCGTTTTGTTTCTGACCGCCATCCGTTGAAGGGAAACGATCGTGGCGGTATAGTCGATTTCGCGGGTTGCGGAGGACTTCTCAAATGACTCTTCGATTGCTTCTTGTGGCTTCGGTTTTTTCGATAACGCTTCTAGTGCCTGCTTCGTTCGCGGACGAGAAGGACATTGTTCCCGATGCTCCGCCGCAGCCGGTGCTCATGCAGGCGCAGCGCGCGGCGGCAGCGCTTGAACAATTGGGGAGTCCGTTGTCGGCGGAGGACCTGGCGCGACTGGTGGAGTTAGGCAACGCGCCACAGGATGCAGCGCTTTCACGTGCGATGCAGGAGTTGATGGATCGGCATTGCCTTGCCGTGGTGCACATCAACCCGGAAATGCGGGTGAAGTCGGCGCGCGGAGCGGCGACCGCGACGCTGACGCAGGGGGGATGGACGGCATTCCTCGTGAAGGTGATTAACGAATCAGGGACGCAGGCGGCGCTGCAAGTGTCTTCGCCGCAGGCCGAGCCGGTGGTATTCACGTCGAGCGGTCAGCCGGAGCCGAAGCCGCAAAATCTGCTGAGTGAGGGCCAAGTCGCTAACCGTTTCCTCGAACTCCGCGTGAATCGGCGGCGCCCGATGACGGATACCTTGCTGGGCGGTGCGGTGGAATACCAGATCATCGAGGTGTACACGAACGGCACCGGTCCGCGCGAGGCGGAATTGTCCTTTGATGTCGGCGCGGGCACGCAAGACCTCGGCGGGCGGAACGCGCTGGCGCTGCTTTTCGATGCGAGGCCCTCGGGCCGGTTGGTGTTCGGTGTGCGCGACACGGATGGCTCGCCGACAACGGCATCGTTCGTGATTCGCGATCGAGTCGATCGGCGGGCGACGGAGGACGAGCGCGCAAGTAGAGCCGAGACGCCGCTCTGGGGTCCCGAAGCGCGGGCGAGCCGCTTCCGCGGAATTTATCCATTGCCGTCCCGGCGTGTGGCGATGGTTGACGAGTATCCGGATTTTTATTTTCAACGGCAGATCTATCGCGCAGACGGAGAGCACGTGGAGTTGCCCGCGGGCACTTACGACGTGCTGTGTACGCGCGGTCCGGAGTATCTGCCTGAAACGAAGACGATTGAGATCGCGGAAGGCGCGCCCGAGACACGGTTGAAATTCGACCTCAAGCGCTGGACGCATCTCGCGGCGCTTGGATGGTATAGCGGGGACCACCACGTGCACGCGGGTGGCTGCTCCCACTACGAAAGTCCGGAGGCCGGCGTGACGCCGCTGAGCATGTTCCGTCAGGCAGCGGGCGAAGACTTGAACGTGGCGTGCGTGCTGACGTGGGGGCCGTGCTGGTATCACCAGAAGACATTCTTCCAAGGCGAGACGCATGCGTTGTCGACGCCGCAAAATCTGATGCGTTATGACGTGGAGGTCTCTGGGTTTCCGTCGAGCCATGCCGGGCACGTGTGTCTGTTGCGGCTGACGGAGGACGACTATCCCGGCACGACGCGCATTGAAGAATGGCCGAGCTGGACGCTGCCGGTGATGCAGTGGGCGAAGTCGCAGGGAGGGGTCGCGGGCTATGCGCATTCGGGTTGGGGGCTGGAACCGCAAGTGCCGACCAACAACCTGCCGAACTATGTGATTCCGAAATTCGACGGGATTGGCGCGAACGAGTACATCGTGACCGGTCCGCTGGGCGTTTCCGATTTTATTTCAACAGTGGATACACCGGCGCCGTGGGAGTTGAACATCTGGTACCACACGCTGAATTGCGGCGTGCGCACACGCATCAGCGGCGAGACGGATTTCCCGTGCATCTACGACGAGCGCGTCGGCATGGGGCGGAGCTACGCCAAGCTCGGCGCGGCGCTGAATTTTGAGGCGTTCGTGGAACAGATCAAGCTTGGCGGAAACTACGTGAGCGACGGCAAATCGCACATCATCGACTTTCGTGCGGATGATGCCGAAGCCGGCCGGGATGGCAGTGAACTTAAACTGTCTTCATCAAAGAGCGTGCATATTTCGGCGAAAGTCGCTGCGTATTTGCCGGAAGTCCAGGACGAGGTGGGGGCCTATATCGCCAGTTTGGATCTGACGACTCCTCCATACTGGGATCTCGAACGTGCGCGAATTGAAACGACGCGGCAAGTGAAGGTTGAGCTGATTGTTAATGGGTATCCGGTCGAGGTGCGGACGATCACTGCAGATGGAAAGTTTGCCGAAGTTGCCTTCGATCACGTTATCGAATACTCCAGTTGGGTGGCGCTGCGGGTGTTGGCGAGCAGCCATACCAACCCGATATTCGTCCTGGTGGACGGCCAGCCGATTCGTTCGTCGCGCCGGAGCGCGGCGTGGTGCATACAGTCGGTGGAGCGATGCTGGGAAATGAAGAGCCGGCAGATCCGGCTCGATGAGCGCGCCGTGGCCGAAGCGGCCTATGGCGATGCACGCCGATTTTACGAGGCGGCGCTGGCGGAAGCTACGGCGGAATAGCAAGACGCTTCGCGTTTACTGTGCGTCGCCTGAGCGCGGGTCCGTTTTTTTGCGCGCGCGGCCCGAAGCGCGCAAGAGATTGGCGACTAGCGCCGTCCAGCCGGTCTGATGCGATGCGCCGCACCCCCGCCCGGTGTCACCGTCGAAATACTCATGGAACGTGATGTAGTCGCGAAAGTGCGGATCGTTTTGCAGCTTCTCAGCACTTCCGAAAACGGCGCGCCGTCCGTTTGCATCGCGCAAGAAAAGATTGGCGAGCCGGCGGGAAAGTTCATCGGCCACTTCGCGCAGCGTCAGCATGCGGTTGGATCCGGTGGGGTATTCGACGGTGAGATCTGCGCCGTAGAAGCGATGAAATTCCCGCAAGGCGTCGATCATCAGGAAATTGATGGGGAACCAGACCGGCCCGCGCCAGTTCGAGTTTCCACCGAGGTGATCTGTGCGCGATTCCGCGGGATCGTATTCGATGCACAGGTGATCCCCCTCGTGGACAACGCAATAGGGGCACTCCTTGTGCGCACGCGACAGGCCGCGGATGCCGAAGGGTGAGAGGAATTCAGACTCGTCGAGCGCGCGGCGCAACACATCGCGAATGCGATTTTCGTCAAGCAGCGCGAGGAGGTGTTTGCGGCTGGCTTTGACCGGATGTGACACGCGCCGCGCGAGGTCCGGGCGCCGCGCGAAGAAATCCTCGGTTTGCGCGTCGAACTCGGGTAGCTGTTCATAGAGATCGCCGTCGAGCGTTTGCACGGCGAAGAGGGGGATGAGTCCGACGATCGAGCGGACCTTGAGGGCGATGGTTTCGTCGTCGGCAATGCGCAGGACGTCGTAGTAGAACTTGTCCTCCTTGTCCCACAAGCCAATGCCTGAGCCGCCGATGTTGTGCATGGCCTTGGCGATGTGCAGGAAATGTTGCAGAAACTTCGAGGCGATGTCGATGTAAGCGCGGTCGGTCTTGGCGAGTTCTAGTGCGATCCGCATCATGTCGATCGAGTACATGCCCATCCAGCTTGTCGCGTCCGCCTGGATGGAGTGGACCCCCGGCCCATGAGCGACGTCGCGATCGAGAACGCCGATGTTGTCGAGTCCAAGGAATCCGCCGCGGAAGACGTTGAGGCCGTCTTCGTCCTGGCGATTGACCCACCAGGTGAAGTTGATGAGCAGTTTGTGAAAGATGCGCTCGAGAAATCCGAAATCACCTTCGCCGTCGCGATACTCGCGGTCCATCTCGAACACGCGCCAGGCGGCCCAGGCGTGGACGGGCGGATTCACGTGCGAAAACTCGCCTTCGTAGGCGGGCAGCTGGCCGTTCGGGTGCATGTAGGTCTCGCGCGTGAACAGGAGCAGTTGGTCCTTTGCGAATTTTGGATCGATCTGCGCGTAGGCGACGCAATGGAATGCGAGGTCCCACGCGGCGTACCACGGGAACTCCCACTTGTCCGGCATGAGAATGATGTCGGCGTTTTCGAGATGTTGCCAGCGCGTGTTGCGGCCTTTCTTGCGCTGCTCGGGTGGTTTCGGTTGTGCGGGATCGCCGGAGAGCCACTTCCACACTTCGTAGTTGTAAAACTGCTTGCTCCACACCATGCCCGCGAGTGCCTGGCGCTGGACGAGTTGCTCATCGGCGTTGAGCCCCTGCGCATGCGGAAGGTCACGGTAGTACGTATCGGCCTCGGCGATACGCGCGCTGAACACCTCGTCAAAGTCCGTGAAGGGCGCGTCGAGCGGGCAGTCGGACAGGCGCATGCGGACACTGACGGATTTTCCGGGCGGCACCTCGAAGGAATAGTGCGCGGCGGCTTTCGTCCCTGTGTTTTCGGAATTGACGGCCGTCGCATCGCGATCGATGATGGCGTCGTGAAAAGCGTCCTTGAAGTGGCCCTTGGCGTATTTGAAACCGAAGAGACGAACGGTGTTGGTTTCGTTTTCGGTGAAGAGGAATGGAGGGGCGCCGTCCGCGTAGAAAAAATAGCCGCCAATATCCGCGTGGCGCGCGGTGATCGCGCCGGGCGCCGTCTGTCTGAGCGTGGGCTTGGTGGTGTTCGCGTCCCACGACCAGGTGTTGCGGAACCAGAGCTGCGGCAGGAGTTCGATCGGCGCGGACTGCGGGCCGCGGTTGTGCGCGGTGACGCGCATGAGGACGTCGTCCGGCCCTGCTTTGGCGTATTCGATGAAAACATCGAAGTAACGATCTTCGTTAAAACAGCCGGTGTCGATCAGTTCGAATTCACGTTCCTCGATTCCGCTCAGCTTGTTCTCGAGGCGCAGGCGATCGTAGGGGAAGGCGCACTGCGGATACTTGTACAGCATCTTGAGGTAGGCGTGGCTCGGCAGTGCGTCGAGGTGGTAATAACACTCTTTTACGTCCTCGCCGTGATTGCCCTCGCGGTTGGAGAGACCGAAGAGACGTTCCTTCAGAATCGAGTCACGGTGGTTCCACAGCGCGAGCGAGAGGCACAAGCGCTGGCCGTCGTCCGAGAGTCCGCCGATGCCGTCCTCGCCCCAGCGATAGGTGCGAGAGCGTGCGTCGTCGAAATCGAAATAGTCCCAGTAGGTGCCGTCGGCGCTGTAGTCCTCGCGGACCGTGCCCCACTGCCGCTCGCTGAGGTAGGGGCCCCACCGACGCCAGGCGAGGTCTTCGAGCCGCTGCGCTTCGGGATTGTCGTCACGAGACGGCATGCAGTTTCTTCTTGGGGGTCTTGGCTTCGGCGCACAGTTGTTCAAGGCGCAGGAATTCGCCGAGCGACCAGGCCTGGAAGGGACAGCCGTTTGGAGCGCGTGGAGAATCCGCGTCGGTGATTTCGTAGAGATGGCCGAGGCCAGCGGCCTCGAGATTGGTGCGGAGCGGATCGAGGCAGTTTCGGATTACCCAGGCGCGCCAATCCGGGTCGCCACCGTGCGTGCGCAGCCAAGCCTCGCCGAAGGCGCCGAGCAGCCAGGGCCATGCGGTTCCCTGATGGTAGCCTCCGTCACGTTCGTTGGGCCCGCCGGCGTACTTGGGACAATAGGCGGGATCGCTTGGTGCAAGCGTGCGCAGACCTAGCGGCGTGTAGAGTTCGCGCGCGACTGCTTCCACGACGCGCAAACCGATCCGTTTCGGAACGAGGCCGCGCGGCAGTCCGCCGACGGCGAAAATCTGGTTGGGCCGCAGCGATGCATCTTCCGTTCCCCGGATATTGTCCACGTCCACCACGTCGGCGAGGTATCCACGCTTCGCATTCCAGAACCGCTCGACGAACGATCGGCGCGCGGTTTTCAGGATTCCATCGAACTCGGACGATCGTCTACGAGCGGTTTCCAGTGCGTTCACCCAGAGGCATTCTAGCTCGACCGGTTTGCCGATGCGAGGGGTCATGGGCTGTCCGCGAACACAGGCGTCCATCCACGTGAGCGCGCGGCCCGGCTCGCCTGCCGCGAGGAGTCCGTCGTCGTCGGCGTGTACGCCGTATTTGGTCCCGCGAATGAGCTGAGAGAGGATAGAATCGGTCGTGCGTCGGACGAGTTGGTCGAAGGCACGGTCGCTGCGCTTGGCCACCCTCATCGCGGCGCTCAATTCGGTGGCCGCGATGATGAGCCACAGCGAAGTGTCCGCGGCGGCGTAGTCCGGTCCGGTATCGTCGTCGAATCGATTGGGCGCGAGGCCGTCCTCAACGGCGTCGGCCCAGGTTTCGACGACGGCGCGGGCTTCGTCTAGTTTTCCCTGACTGATGAACAGGCCGCGTAAGGCGATGAAGGTGTCGCGGCCCCAGTCCGTGAACCAGGGGTAGCCCGCGATAATGGACGCCCCGGCGCCCCGGCGGACGAAATACTGGCTCGCCGAGAATTCGAGCGGAGTCATGGTCGCGCGGCGCGTATGCTCCGCTTCTGCAAGGCCGGCAGCGTAGTCCGCAGCGTCGCCACCGGAGACGAGGCCTTCGATATCTTCGGCGGCACTACGCAGGACCAGTGCGGGCCGAGGGCTAGTTCCGCCGACGGCCCACGAGAACACGCCCGGACTGGCGAGATCCTCGAGATGATCGAAACCGCGGGTGCGCTCCTCTTCGTACTCGAAGCGCTCGTACCAATACGGTTCGTGCCGATACTCGCCGTTTGTAAAGACGGCGATGCCCGGCTGCGCCGGATATGGACGCCAGACGAAGTATCCCAATACGCTCTGTGGTTCGAGGCGGAAACGTTCGTCTCGCTGCTGCAACGCGTGATAGTCGCGGCAAGCGAGGAAGGGGCGAAGACAAAATCGGGAATCCGCAGGTAGCCCCGAGCCCTTCCAGCGCAACACGGTCTCACCAGTTTTCGATGAAATAAAAAGTTCTTCGCGCCAGGAACCGCCGCCTACGGTGAAGCTCCACGTGGGCCACGGGCGATACTCGAACTCGGTGGGCATCACGGCGTTTCCCGGGCCGATCACGTTTTTACCGTAGCGCTGCTGTGTGAGGGGAATTCGCTGGCCGCGGCATTCAAGCCAAGCATCGAAACCCGGCACAAGCACGCGCCGGCCCGACGAGGGCGAGTCGGCGTGCATAAGCAGCGTGTGATAGCGGCGCGTGCGAATGCGGGAGACGGTGCCCATGGCAAAGGCACCGGTTCCGGCTGTCTCCAACCACTCCGCCCGCGACGAATACATTACTGCTGACGCCTTCCTCGCGGTCCGAGGCCGCGCTTAATGCCCGGCCCCGGCGGGCTGGAGCAAAGCGGATACCGCGTCTTCGTCCTCCTGCATGGACGCGAGCGGCGCCGCCAGACTCGCTGAAAAATCCTTCAACACGTTCTTGTAATTGATGAACGCATCATACGGCGATTCAAACGGGCTAAAGTAGGCGTGCACGTCGCCGTCCGCGAACCACTTCGTGCACATGTAGTAGAAATGGTCTGAGGTCTGCAGCTTGCGCCAGGTGTCCAACGCTTCGGCACTGCCCGACGCGTAGACCGCCTGCTTGAGTGCGAAGATCGCGGCGAGAGCCTTGGCCTGCATGCGGTTGCCGTTCCACGCGGTGGTATCGCGTTCGAGATCCGCCCAGGACGTCGTGCGGCTGAAGGGCATATCGGCCACGGGCTGGTACGCGGCGACGGCCTCGGAAGGGGTCTTGAAGCTCCAGTCCGGGTGCTTGAGGATTTCCGAAGGCATGTGCCGCAGGAACTCGAAGATGCCGGTCGATTCCCACTGATGTTCGCCGAAAGTCTCATAATCCATAAAGAGATTGACGACTTCGCCCGCGCCGCTGATGTTATGGACCCAGCGCGAGTAGGTATCCGCCATGAGCGGATAGGCCGCCCAATCGCGATTCGAGAAGCGGAACGCGATGTCGTCGGACAGGCGGTAGTTTTTCAGCATGAGCGCCGTCTGCGTGCCGGGCACGCGGTAGACGAAATTCGGACTGCGCCAGCCGAGGATATCGTCGGCCCCCTCGGCAATGACGGCGTTATAGCCCTGCGCGGCGAGGTGGCGGCCGATGCGGTCATCGTAAATCAGCTCGGTGTCGCGAAAAACCTTCGGCTGCTGTCCGAACAGTTCCAGCATGAGGGCGCGGTGCTTCGCGATCTGTGCGTCGAACTCTTCGAGATCGTAGATGGCGGACAGCGAGTGGTAGTAGGTTTCGCCGATGAACTCGACGCAACCCGTTTCCGCGAGGCGCTGGAAGGAGGCAAGCGTCTCGGGAGAGTAACGCTTGAACTGTTCGAGGGCGACACCGGTGATCGAGTAACTCACGCGGAACTGTCCCTGATGGCGCTCGATGAGTTTCAGGATGAGATCGTTCGCGGGCAGGTAGCACTTGCGCGCCACCTTGCGCAGGATCTCGCCGTTCTTATCATCGTCGAAATAGTCATGGCTCGCGCTTCGATCGAAATAGGTGAAGCGCCGCAACCGGAACGGCTGATGGACCTCGAAGTATAGACAGACCGAAGGCATGGTATTCCCCCTTGTCACGCGGCCAAGCGCTTGTACACGTCCATCACTTTCGACGCGGAGGCGTCCCAACGCAACCGCGTGAGTTCTTTGCGCGCCATCTCGATCATGTCCGTCCGCAGCTCTTCGTGGATGAGGCCGTTGATGATGAGGTCCGCGAGACGGTCCACGTCCCAGAAGTCGAACTTGAGGCTGTGTTCAAGCACTTCGGAGACGCCCGACTGCCGGCTGAGGAGGACGGGCGTGTCGAAGTTGATCGCTTCGAGCGCGGCGATGCCGAAAGGTTCGGAGACGGACGGCATCACATAGAGATCGGCGACGGAGAACATTTCCTCGACCGCGTTGCCGCGGAGGAATCCGGGAAAATGGAAATGCTTTTCGACGCCGAGATCGCGCGTCATCTGCTGGACGTGCCCGAGCATGTCGCCCGCGCCCGCAACGACAAAACGCACGTCCGGCACGTGAGGGACGACCTTCGCGGCGGCCTGGACGAAATAGTCCGGCCCTTTCTGAAAGGTTACACGGCCGAGGAAGAGCACGAGATGCTTCGGCCAATCCGGGTGCTTTTCTTCGTAGTGGCGGATGACGGTTTTCTCGTAGATCCCGTTGTGGACAACGTGGATTTTTTCCTGCGGGACGCCGTATTCGTCGCGCAAAATCCCCTTGGTGTAGTGGCTGACGGCAACAACAGCGTCAGCGTTCGACAGGCCCAGGATTTCGAGATCGCGAATGCGCGGATTGGAGCCAATCTTCCCGCTACGGTCGTACTCGAGGCTGTGTACATGGGCCACGAAGGGCTTGCCGGTTTCCTCGCGTAGCGCCACACCCGCGGGAAAGGTCATCCAGTCGTGCGCGTGAATCACATCGAAGTCGAGCGACTCACAGGCATCGAGCGTGCCGCGCGTGAACTGCGCCACTTCGCCGAACATGTCGTAGGAATACCGAGTGCCGGAACGTTTGGCGCGTGGCGCGGAGGTAGAATCTTTGGGTGTGAGACCGATCGCTTCAAGCGCAGCAGTCGTTTCGACGGAGTATTCGGCCTCGCTCCAGTATGGACGGAGCGAAGCGGGGACCCCGTGGCGGCTGATTTCCGCGGTTGCGCCGGCGGTTGCGAGTGCGAGCGAATGCGTTCGCGCGGAAGAGTCCACGAGCGTCATGTGCTCCGCGGGTTCCTCGCCGCTGACCTGCGGCATCACGAAATGGATGGAGACGCCCTGCCGCGCGAGCGCACGGGTCAGGCCTTCGCAGGCAGTGCCCAAGCCTCCCGCAATGTGCGGTGGATACTCCCAACCCAACATGAGGACTTTCATGAACGGCAGCGGCCCCAAACGTGCGCAGATAGGGCGCGCGTGACGGAGTTGTCATGCGTCGCCCAGACCCAATCCACACCAGATTCCGCAGGGAAGCGCAAGACTCGTGCCGCGGGGAGGAGGCCGTAAAAACCCGACAAATAGGGTTAAGCGATCAGGCAAAACTTCCAAAAAGTAGGAAGATACGTCATTTATTTCGACAATGTAGTAAATTTGGAAGAGCCATTCAGCGGTCTACACGCTCCGGCATGTTTCCCGAATTATAGACCGACCCCGACTCGTGGAAGATCTAGAAGTTTACAGTGAACGCAGTAGCGAACGTTTGGTCGTCGTTACCGGGTTCGAACAAATAAAAAGACAATTCAACTCGTTTATACGCAAAACCCAGCATCGGGCCGAGCTGGATTTCATTATCCTCGTCACGGACTTTGGTCCGCTGCGCCGCGAGGCCTCCGTAAATCCAATCGGCCGGGGAGACCGTCAGCTCCGACCAACTGTAGAAGTAGTCGTCGTCGGAGCTGTTTAGATCAAAAACAAACTCGCCTTCGGTATACAGCTCTAGCCACTTGTAGCCCAGCGTAATCTCGTAGCCCGGCGCGATCCCGTCCGTCTCGCCGAAGATGCCGCCGATCATCGGCGTGGCATCCAAAGTCACCGTTTCCCCCACCGAAAAGTTGTAACCAATGAAAAGCGAACCTGTGTCGAAATCCTCGTAGTTGAATCGGCCTTCGAGATGAAGCCAGTCTCGATCGGCCATGAGTGTAAGAGCGAGATAATCGCGATCGCCATCGACGACGTAACCGTAGAGGGACGCGGAAAAAGACCATGCGTCGTCTTTGCTAGCCTCCTCTCCGGTAATCGCTAGCTCTTCCGTCGCAATAGCCGGTTCGGTCGCCGTGCTGGGCGCGATTTCATCGGGGGGGCCGCCAAGGGTGGCGCTCACGTAGACGAGGAGTAGGCCCACTCCGTTCACGCGCTAACCTCCCAAGGCGATGGTAATCAATACCAACGCCGATCCAAGGAACACCATACCGAAACCGGTCTTCCAGCGACCGAGGCCCGATAGTTTGCCAAGCGAGTATCCGGCGACAAACATCAGAGTCACGGCGATTGCGTTGGACACCCGCAGCGCGGGCACCGCATCGCTCATCACGAGAAACGGAATCGCGACGGGAAACGTAGTAACAATCACAAGCAGACATACGCTAACCGCGCCAAGATAGTCGTCGTTTGTCAACGGCAGACGCAGATCCGGATGCGTCGTTGCAATAAGGCGCACACGCAGCGCTTCGAGTTCGTCGCGCGTCATGTTTGCAGCGACAAGCGGCGGCAGGAAATCTCTGATCAGTTTATGTCCGGTCTCGGCGTCGCGCGTCTCGCGCAGGGCACGCAATGTTTGCAAGTCCTGGCCGTGTTCCGCCATGCATCCCATTAAATAAAAGAGGCCGTCAATCAGACCCCAGGCGATGTTACACCCCAGCGCGCCGATAAGCATGATGCGAATGTCTTCGCGCCCGGCCTCAGCGGCGCTAAGCGATCCGGTGAAGGTTAGCACCATGATTAAACCGAACAACACCTCAAGAATGCGGTCGATCGGCTCGACAAAGCCTTTTCGCGGTTGAAAATGGGTCGCAGGCATGGGGCCTAGGCGGGATCGGGAATGAAGTAGAACATCAGCGCCATGATCAGGTACACCGCCACAAGCTGGACGCCCTTAAACCAATTCGATCGGCCGTCTCCCGAGACGAACGCTCCAATCAACACGGCGAAGAAAAGCGCGCCCAACTCGGATCGTCGAAATGAAAGTTCCAGCGGCTCGGGCGCAATAAAAAAACTTGCCAGAACCAGCACCGGCGCCACGAAAAGGGCGATCTGAATGCTGCTGCCCAGTGCAATACCGAGCGACAGATCCATCTTGTTTTTGCGGGCCATCGCGATCGCAGATCCACTTTCCGCCGCTCCGCCGACGATCGCGAGGAACACAATACCGATGAACACCTCCGACATGCCCAGGGACTCGCCGGTTGCTTCAGCCGCGCCCACCAGGATCTCGCTCATCCATGCGGCAAGAACCGATGCACCTACCAAGCTGCCGAGCGCGCGAGACACGCTCCACACCGCCCCATGATGCTCATGTCCGCCCTCGGAAGAATCGCTTGTGAATTCCTCGGGATGGGTCTTGATCGAGAATAGGAGATACAGGACGTATGCTCCGAGCAGCACCCCGGCGGTGCCGACGTTGAGCAGCGTTTCCTCGCGAACCGTGCTGTCCGGCGCGAAGAAGCGGCTGAACGCGCTAGGAACTGCTAGGCTGACCACAGCAATGAGCATCATCGTACTGTAGGATCGCGTCGCTTTGGGTGTGTACTCCTGCGTGTGGTGGCGCAGACCGCCGAGCACAAAACCGATTCCCAGCGCGAGCAAGAGGTTCGCGAGAATTGCGCCGATGATCGATGCGCGCACCATATCCGGGTACCCGGCGCGCAGAGCGACCAGCGCGATGATGAGTTCCGGCGCATTTCCGAAAGTGGCGTTTAACAAACCGCCGATCGCATCCCCGGTATGCACCGCGAGATTTTCGGTACCCCGGACAATCAACGCAGCGACCGGTACGATGGCGATAGCGGCGGAGAAAAAGATTAACGGTGCAGGGAGTTCGCCCGCATTCTCAAGAATAACCGTAATGGGAATGAATGCGAAGAGCCAATTAACCGACGGTTTTAGCGAAGCCTTCATAGGATTACCCAAGCCCTTACACACCCTTGGCCAGCGTGCCCGATGGAGTCCAGTCTGTCTGATTCTTCACAGTGAATCAATTGAGGCAGACATCGCATAAAATGCTCGCGGAGCGACAGATTATTAATTTGCGGAAGTGGAAAGCAACCGCATAGACCAGAATAGTTGAACTGATTTAAGGGATGGGGTAGCGTTAGCAATGGTTAGGCGCACACGCCCACAATGCAGTTGGCTCAATCAATACAGGTGACTAAATCATGCTTCTAAATTACGCAGCGCTAGTCATCTTGCTCGCCGGGTTGACACTCGTATTTTACACCTTCATTTACATTCACGACATTCCCTACCAGCTCGCCAAGAAAAAAAACCATCCACAGGCGCAGGCCATTCACGTTGCGTGCTGGTTGAGTCTTTTCACATTGCACGCCATCTGGCCCATCGTATTTATTTGGGCAATCATCGAACACGGACCAATCCCAATAACTGTGCGTGACGGCGCGTTGGGCGAGGGAGTTCAGGAGCGGGTCGCCGCGCTCGAGAAGCGTATTCGGGAATTGGAAGGCAGGAAGTCATGATTGAACTAATCCTGGGCACCTACGGCGTTCTGTGCTGGCTGCTGTTCGTCAAGTTAAAACTGATTCCCGTCAACACATGGACGGTCGTCACGGCGATCTTGGGCGGCGTTGTGATGCTGTTCATGCTGCTCATTTTCCTCACCCTGTATCACCCGTACTCCAAAGACGGCCGCATGTATGCCTATACAACGCCGATCATTCCGGATGTGCGCGGCCAAGTCATTAGTGTGACCACGGAAGTCGGTACTCCTGTAAAAAAGGGTGACGTTCTCTTTCAGATCGATCCGCAGCCCTTCCAGCTGGAAGTGGAGCGTTTACAGGGCGCGCTTGACCAAGCCAACACGAATGTCGCGCAATTGCAGGAACGCATGCAGGTGGCGTCGTCCGCCACGAAGAACGCCCAGGCATTGCTCGAGGCTTCCGAATCCGAACTCGACATGCAAACGCGCGAGAAAATCGAGCAGGCCCGCGCGGTACGTACTCAGGCCGCCACGACACGCGATTTCGCCGAGGTGGAATACAAGCGAAACCAGGAACAACTTCAGGCCGGTATCATCGCGGCCCAGCAGTTGGATGTTGTAAAGCAACGCTTCGATACGGCCACAACCGCGTTGCAGCAGGCTGAGGCTGCCTTGCGCCAAGCCGAGGAGAGCCTTGCCTCCGGTGGCAGCCGCATTCAGTCCGCCCGCGAAGCGGTGCAAGCGGCTGAGGCGAGCGAACGCGAAGTCCGCCTCGAACTCGAATCCCAGAGTGCCGGGTTGAACCCCGAAGTCCGGCAAATCCTGGCTGAACTCCAGCAGAAGCAACTGGATCTCGAGGACACTACCGTCCGCGCGCCGGCGGATGGTTTCGCCACCCAGGTCTTCCTGCGCCCAGGACAGATGGCCGTGCCGCTACCTGCCTTTCCGACGATGATCTATGTGCATGCAGACAGGCCCGAGCTGATTGCGAGTTTCCCGCAGAATTCGGTCCAGTATATTCACCCTGGACTCGAGGCCGAGTTGGCCTTCAAGATGTATCCTGGACAAATCTTCAAAGCGAAGGTTAAACAGGTCGCGCGGATCACACCGGAAGGACAGCTACTTCCCTCGGGTCAGGTTCGAACCATTTCGCCCGCGAAAAACACTTATATTCCAGTGGTTTTTGAGTACGGCCCGGAAGTAGAAGCCCTGAATCTTCCCATCGGCGCCCAGGTCGGCGTCGCGGTCTATACGGAAAAACTCCACGCGCTTTCGATTGTCCGGAAGATTCTCGTTCGGATGAAGAGCTGGGAAAACTACTTGTTCTCGATCTCGCTGGGACACTAACTGTTACTCTCGAAAACTCGCCGAAATACACCACCCGTTGGTTGTCATGGGCGCCGGAGCCGGCGCACAACACGAGTAAAGGGGCCACGGACCAGCAAGTACGGCACGATGGCAAGAACCGTGGCGACCAAAAGAGCTTGCAGTGGGTACACCCAGCGAAACATGATCAACTCGTAAATCACATCGAGAATGATCGCGACGACGAACAAGGTGCTCACATCCGTCCATCCTTGCCGGACCAATTCGCCGCGATGAGCAGGATTGACAAAGATGGACCAGAGGTACGGCGGCCGGTTTTCGCGGGCATCCCTCAATCCGGCGCGAATGGCGAAGAACGTCGCCACGGCCGGTTGTACGAGTAAACGAAAGGTCAAGGGACCGTCGGTACGGCCGATGAGCATCTCCCATGCGCGATTGAAGAATTCATTGTTTGTCATTGATGGGTGCTCATGAAAATCACCTCATGGCAATTTTCAGTGATGTATAAACTGCCGATAACGCCCAACTGCTCGAAGGCAAGAAACAAAACTTTGTCCAGCGATCATATGGTGCCCACGTCACTTGACGCCGTCAGCGCTGACATCCATTGAATTGCGCAGATCAATTAGCGGCTGTTGGCTCACTTTGATAAAGCTGTCATTTGGGCGATCGACTGAGGCGATCAGCGTGACTATCAACGAGAAGGACACAGCCAAGATCGGCCGTGCCATGGATCTCTTTGATCCCGCGATTCCAGTATGGTATCCCACGCACATCATGCCAAGGATCATGATGCTGTAGAGCACGAGCCAAATCCCGATAGGCACCCTCGCTTGAACGCCCACGGCCACTCTTAGTGCATGAACGTCGATCACCTGGTTCAGCGAGTCAATGTACAAAGCGGCAATGGGCGAATTCATGTTTGTCCGGGTATTCACGACGGCCATGTCCCACAGCCGATCCTGGATCCGCTGCGTCTCGGACAGGACACTTTCTATAACTTCCCTTTCGGTACTGCCCGAGTTCGCGAAGTTTACACGCAGGTCCAAATACGCCTTGAAGAGCGTCACCGCTTCGGAACGGTCCGGTTCGGGCAGGAAGTCAGTCCGGAGTACGGCAGTCCCGATCACATTCGCCTCGTCTCGTACGAGTGCTTTCCGGTAGTCGTATCGATCAGAGACGATTCCGAAGGTGAAAGCCAGCACGAAGGCCGTCAACCCCAGTACGGCGCCGGTAATGGCGGAAACTGGCGACTCCTTTTCATCCAATGACCGCTGGCGCACGGCGCTTCCCAGCCGATAGCCGACTTCGATGGATAGAACTACGACGCCGATGGTTGCAAGGAAGAGTAGCCATATCGGTATGAAGTCCATGTTATCGGGCATCGGCTTTCCCCAGTTTTCCGGCAGCCAGACTAGTCCGGAAGCAGATTGTGCACAGCGATGAGAGGTTTTGCATGCGGACGGTTTTCAAGGCCGTTTCTTCTCGCGGCTGGCTTACTCGGCACGATCACTCCAGATTCGGTCGGTGTCAAGGACTGCTCCCGGCACTGGAAGATAAGAATCGAATTCGGCGGACGCTCGGCGAGTCTGCGGTATTGAAAAGTAGCCCTAGTTCGTCTTGCGATAGCCGCTGTTTTTCACCGCAACGGTGACACTTTTCGCCACGGCATCGAGCATGATGTCGGAGGCGTAGACAGTGCCGTCATTCAATTGACCCATGTGAGCATCCATCTTGACGGCATCCTTTGCATCGTCGAGATAGGTGGCGACCGTCACGTCGAGTGGAACATTTTTTACGAGATCGACCTCGACGCCAAGATTGTCACCGGGCTTTTGGTAATCCGGAAAATTAAGGCGTGCACGCTTGCCGGGTTCCAGCAAGTCTATGGTGACTTTGCCCGCATCCTTCGCTGCCTGAATCTTGGCGGGGTCGGGGGGGATGTAGGTTTTCACGAGATCGACCGCGCTCTTCATGTAGTCTGTGAGTTCCTCAGTCTTGTTCTTGATGATTCGCCCGCGAACGCCCCGTTTCTTGTCGGGTTCCGGTGATGCGCTGACCTCGATTTTCTGGAGCCCGCCGTCCGCGCCGTAATAGCAGCGCTGCTGCTTGTTCGATTTCTCCTCGCCTTTAAGGCTGACGACGGTGGTTTCGATCCATTCGTAGTGTTTTAGCGTGGCCTGACTTGTGGCGAGCGCTGCCTTGAGGGCCGCCACGCGCTCGGCGACGGAAGATTCCTGAGCGTGCGCGATTCCGCCGTTGACAATCAGCAGTGCGGCAAGCGTTATCACTATGATGAGTTTCGTCGGTTTCATGGCGAGGTCCCCTTGACGGCTGGCATAATATCACGCGCTTGGATTTTCGTCCATTGAACTACTCCACTGACCGCTGCGAACAGTAGTGCCGATGCCGTCTCCTTACACAATTTTTTGGTGTTTTCAGGCATTGACGAACACACGATATTCAATCTGGCGAGAAGCGCGATCAGGATTGGCCAGCCAGCGTCGTCGCAATCCCTGAGGAACTCGATTACTCACTCGTGGTAGATCGGCAATCGCAAGAGGAACGCGCATGTGAGAATGAAAAGCACGACTGCTACGCAGCCTAGCGCGAGCCGGATCCGGCGGTCGGTGAAGGTCCCGGTGATTCCTCCGAAGAAGAGCACGGAGGCGAACATCAGCGTTAAGGACACGTAGTCGCCGGATGCCTGCGTGGCTTTATGCGCCTCGGCATTGAGCAGGCCCGCCTTTTCACGAAGGTTCTTGGCGTCGAGTTCCTCCACAAGGACGTATTCGCGCCTTTGTAGGGGACCCGGTACTGTGGGGTCATGGAGCGCGCCCGCCGCGATACTCGCGTGTACCGCCTCGCGTAAACAGGCCGCATTTTTGCCAGCACAGTATCGGCGGTATTGGTGTCCTTCTCTCGAAGCGCGGTCCAGTATGAGAGTAATTCCAGTCCGTCGAAGGTTCGTATCTGGAGTGCGATGATCGTGTCCTCGGCGGCCTTGCGTTCGGCTGTGTCCGCTGCGGCACGATTCGTGATTTCTTTACCGCCCCACGCTTTCGCCTGATAGCCGCACCAGGTGGACGCGAGCGTGGCCAGTGAGAGGAGTATGGCAAGCACCAACTCGGTCCTGCCTTGATGGCTGTTCTTCTCTATTGCCGCGAGGACGTGACGCAGCACCGCATCGGTATTGGGTTCAATAGTCCGCACCGAGTCCGAATTTTCCGGCGGCGTATCGTTCATCGAAGCCTCATCTGAATCTCTCCGGACGCGCACTGGTTATTTCGCGCCGATCTCGCTCAGCAATTTCTGAAACGAGGGATCTTCGTCGAGGATGGTTCCGCCGATTGCCCGCAGGCGATCGACACACTCGGGGACCAACGTGAATGTCGTCTTAATGGTCTGGAAGTAACTGCGCTCTTCGTCGTCCACGATTTTATTGAAACCCACTTCGGTCATGTAGAAACGCCGCAGCGCTTCTGATTGGACGATGCGGGCGGCGTTGGTGCCGGATTCGGGTGTTTCTCCGGGAGAGGGAACGCTGAGTTTCTCCATATGATCCATGGCCAACTGCAAGTACGCGAGCTGGGCCTCGGAAAACCATCCCATCGGCGTCGTACTTGCTGTTCCGAGAATTTTGAAGAGTCCAAATGGCTCTCCCTTGTAAGACATTTTGTCTGGCGGACGGCTCGCCGCATTCACGACGATGACCACGATTTTTTGTTCGGTGCCGCCGGGAATGGTAGGAACCAGGCTTAGCGGGTGTGTGGGATCGCTCAGAGAAGCGATGACAGGCAGTAGCCCGAGGTTGTCGGAGACGCCGCCATCCGACAAATGGGTAAAAATTTTCTTCGGATCGGCGTATGCAGCGAAGTCCATGGCGGTACGGTACTGAAATGCCCCGCGCTGCCCGCTATCTATCCAGCTTTGAAACCACGGATCCAATCGGAAATCGGCGCCCTTCTCGTAGTTTTTCAGGAGCAGCGAGGTAAAGGCGCCGGGAAAGGCCGACGACGCAGCCACTGCGTTTCCGATTGGATACGTCGACAGGTCGGAATAAAGCAGGTCGAAATAGTTCTGCGTGAAGGAGAACTGGCGGCCCATGCCCATGTCCGTCGCGTTGAGCAGAATGAATGGGCGCTGCTGTTTGGCCAACAGATCACCGAAGGTCAACTGCTCAAAGATATTTTTCGAATAGTTGTTTGCCGTCGTGTCTGTACGGCTGTAGAACGGAGAAGCCTGCTTGATCACGTTCGGAAGGGCGAGCGCTGCCTTCAAAAGTATGCTGTTGTTTTTCTGATAGAGATGCTCCAGGAAATCGGTGAAAACTCTGTCGCCGAAGGCGCCGTAGTATGCCGCGGTAAAGCTGCCGCCAGAGACGCCGGAGATGACGTCGACCTCGTCCAGCAGGCGGCACTTACGCCCGTTCCACTCGATCTCGGTTGCGGCGAGTTTCTCGAGTACGCCCAGCGACAGCGCGGAGGCGCGCGTTCCACCGCCGGAGAATGTCAGGATGACGAAGAGGTCGTCGGAGTTCTGTTTTTTGTCGATGTTCTGGAAGCGATATCCATAGTCGGGCGAGAACTGTGTGAGAGGCTGGTTGTACTGCGGCGTCGTGGTGCAACCCGTGATTAAGCCAAGAAGCATCACGGCGTACAAGACTCTGAGCATTCGATCTTCTCCGCAAGTGTGAATCGCCCAAAGCGGGCGACACCGTTCCGCAGCGTATCTGGACGTGCGTGATTCTACACACGACAGACCATCGGAAAATACTCGTCTCGAAGCGATCTCAAAGGGAAGAACTTGTAGGCGTTGTCCTGTACTTTTAAGTCCTTAAGAGCGGCTTCAACCGAGTGTAGTAAGAGATCGATCCTCTGATCTGCCCGGATTGTGATGCGTTCAGCATCGTCACATCGAGGATGTTGCTCCAGGTCAACATCCCGATTCCGCGACAAACCGCTTGCAGTTTTGGCCAGAAGCGCGTTGCCTATATATAGGTAGAGTGTTACGTCGCACTCATGTAATTCGATAAATCGTGGGGTAAATTCTTGACTTATGGCCGATAAATGGTTAAACTCGCACGATTCAGGACGGGGTTTCGGGGGAAACACACGTTTCTGCTTCGCGTCCAATCTCTGTTTTCAGAGCCTGAGTTTTCGGTAGTACTTTCAAGGGGGAACGCATTCATGCGGAAGACGGTAGTGGTGTTGATGGCGACGATGATGGTCGGCATGACCATCCCCGCGTTTGCCGAACTGAAAGATGTGAAAGTCGGTGGATCGCTGCGGATGCGCGGCAACTGGTACAGCGAAGAAGATCTGGATTTCGAGAACGGTACGAGCAACGACGCGCTCTTTGTTGAGCAGCGGACGACGGTGAATGTATTGGCGAGTCTCACCGACGACGTGAGCGCGTTCATCGAGATTGACAACTACGACTTCTGGGGAGATGACTTTCGCGGATTGGATGCGGACGGCGTGCTGACGGGTGTCGATGGCTTGGGAGCCTCCGAGGATTCCAGTGAGTTTCCATGCCGCGGTTGCATTCCCGGGCGCGGTATCCAGGGCGTGAGCGGCGACGATGGATCGCTGGCGTTATACCAGGGTTATATTGAAATGAAGGAAGTCTGGAGTCTGCCAGTCAGTGTTCGCATTGGCCGCCAGGAAATCCAGCTCGGCAGCGAGTTCCTCATCGGTAACAACGATACCGGGTCGAGTTTTCGCGGGCTGTCTTTTGACAGCGTCACGACGAGCACACCGCTTGGGGATTTCACGCTACAGACCTGGTACGCGAAACTTGTGCGAAACAATAATCCGGTGCGGCTCGAGTCCTCGGGTGACATTTGGTTCAATGGAACCTCATTGTCCTACGCCGGATTCGAAGGCATGACGATCGACCTCTACGGCATACGGTATAAAGCCTCATCGAACGACGTGTACGAGGCTCTGGGAATCCCGGATTCGGTCCAGTTTTACACGGCCGGCCTGCGCTTCGCCGGCACGAAGGCGCACTTCGATTGGGACATCGAGGGCGCATACCAGTTTGGCGATTCTGGACTGGCTGACGTTCCGGGCGTCAGCTCCGATGAGGTGAGCGCGATCGGGGCGACCGCCAAGGCCGGTTATACCTTCGATGTGAAAATGCAGCCGCGCATTTTCCTGAACGGCGCATACTTCAGTGGCGACGAAGAAAACCCCGCCTTCAACCGCCTGTTCTCAGACCATGAGTACAGCGAGTTTATCGATTCCACCGATCTAAGCAATGTGTGGCTGGTTGGTGGCGGCGTCAGTGCGCAGCTTACCGAGTCTCTCGGGCTGACGGGTGCGGTGAATTACTTCCAGGTCGTTGAGGATTTCGGCGCGAGCGACGACGACTTAGGCTTCGAGTTCGCTCTCTATGCGTCGTATCAGTATAGCGAGGAACTTTCGTTCAACGCCGGATATTCTCATTTCATGGCCGGCGACGGCGTTGAGGATGGTCAGTTCGTGGTGGCGAGCGGCACCGAGGCGATCGGCGGAGCAGGTGAAGCCGACGATCTCGACTACGCGTTCATCGAGACCCGCATCAGGTTCTAAGTGAAATTATTGTGCCCGTGCAGACTTACGTCTGCACGGGCATTTTCTTTTGGTTCGTGGATGGCTAGCGAGCGGGTGCCGTGCGTGGTGATTCGCTGACGAGCAAGGTCAGTGCTTCGCGGATGCGTTCGACTTGGTCCGGCTGAAGAATGAGATATCGATGCATGCCGCCGGGGGTATTCCGGAACTGCGTGAATCCCGCGTCCGAGACATCGGCATGTCCCTCGTCGGACAATGAGAAGTAGTTGCGATCCGGTCTGACAGCCCACAAGACACTGGTGAGATCCCAGGTCGGTCGTTCGTGTGGTGTTGGCATATATAGTTGATAGGACTCGTGAATGGGGTGGCGGTCGATGTAACCGAAGTCTTTGTCGATGCTGATCGCCGGATATGGCAATGCGATTCCGATCTCGAAGCCGCTCCAGACGATGGGCGTGGGCCAGTCCTTCGCAAGTTTTCGCGCGGCGGGGATGTCCATGACGATGTTGTACTCACGATAGGGCTTGCCCTCGATTGGCTGGAAAGCTCCTGCCATGACGGACAAGACTTTCACTTTCTGCTTGACCAAATCGGCGCCGGAGAGGGGAGAGATCTGGTCGGGGGATGAATCCAGCAGGCGTGCCAGGTTTGTTGAGAAGCCGACCTGGACGATGGCGACCGATTGATCCGGTTGTGCTGACAGGGTCTTACGCAAAAGGCCGGCCGCTTCAGGGGCGTCTGCGCTTGAAAGCAGGTCGTGCGGATAGACGAGCGTGCCGCTCTCGCGTTCATGTATAAGTCCTGTGAACTTGCTTTTCTCCGGCGTCACGCCGCCTTTGACCACGCCAATGGGAATATCGCCCCGGCCGTAAAATGTGTTCACCGCATCGACGAAGGGCGCACACTCTTCATTGTCCTTGCTGATGGTTACGGCGAGGAGTTCACATTCCTCGCGCGTTTGAAGGTTGTGAAGCATGGCAAGCGCCAACGCATCGTCGACATCGTTTCCAATGTCGGTGTCATAGATGATCTTGATTGGTTCGGCATTCGCGATGGCCCCGAATATGAGTAGAAGCAGGAGTTGCTTTGCGAGATGTGCCATAACAGGCCTCCGGATGTGCGGTCGGTGGATTGAGGGATTGTTGTTGAAGGGTGTGAGGGTGTCAAGTCTGATCTGAGAACGGTCAATTTTTGCGCAATCGATTGTGTAAGGCATAGAATGTGAAAAATCTAGACCGTCTCTGCGCAAGCAGTGGGCGTGGAGAGTATTGAGGAGGCGCATGGCTGCGATTGTCGTAGTCGGCAGTGTGAACGCAGACATGATTCTGCGCGTGGAACGCTTGCCGCGTCCGGGCGAGACCGTGCTGGGCCGTGAGTTTTCCATGACTCAGGGCGGCAAGGGCGCGAATCAGGCTGTGGCCGCGCGACGTGCAGGCGGGGACGTGTCGCTCATTGCGCGCGTTGGCGACGATCCCTTTGGCCGCCAAGCCCTGGATCGCCTGAATGCGGAAAAGATAGATACGCGGCCTATTCGTCAGGAATCTCCGGGGACAACGGGCGTCGCGCTCATCTTCGTCGACGCTCACGGCGAGAACAGTATCGGCGTGGCGTCCGGAGCCAACGCGGCGCTGAGTCCGCTGGACGTTTTCAGCGCGCGGCAGACGATCGCCGGCGCGGATGTGCTGCTGGTGCAATTGGAGACGCCCGTTGAAACGGTCGTCTCGGCCGTCTTACTCGCCAGAGAGAACAGTGTGCCTGTCATCCTGAATCCCGCGCCTGCCTGCGCGCTTCCCGCGAGCCTCTGGAGCAATGTATCCATCCTGACCCCGAATCGCGTCGAGGCCGAAACGCTCAGCGGGACTCGCGTTACGGACAAAGAAAGTGCACGACTTGCAGCGGCCCGCCTCCATGAGAAGGGTATCAAGACGGTAATCATCACCATGGGAGAAGAAGGCGTGCTCGCCTCTTCCGCCGGAGAGGTGTTTCATCTGGAAGCCCATCCGGTGAATGCGCTCGATACTACCGCGGCCGGCGATGTTTTTAGCGGTGCATTGGCCGTCGCCCTCGCGGAACATCGGACATTGCGCGATGCGGTGCAGTTTGCCAATGCGGCCGCGGCCCTGTGCGTCACGCGCCTGGGAGCCCAGCCTTCCATTCCGCACCGTTCAGACATCGACGCGTTCCTTCGGCAGATGGAAGAGCAAGCTGTGCTAAAGCACTAAGAGATTTATAGTCTGCGTTCGCCATATTGGCAGATATAGAAGCCGGGAGAGAACGAATGAAGGCACGAACGCGATCAGCTCATTGCGTGATACTGGCAGCTGTGATACTCGCTTTTCTTCCCGCCTGCAATACTCAGGAGGATGGACCTGAGAAGCCGCGTATCGCGCTCATCATGAAGTCGCTGGCCAACGAGTTTTTCAAGACGATGGAGACCGGCGCACGCACATTCGCCGGGGAGCACGCGGAGGATTTCGAGCTTGTCGTCAACGGGACACAAAGCGAGGAAGATGTCGCTGGGCAGGTCTCGCTCGTGGAACAGATGATGGCGCAGTCGGTCGATGCGATCGTCATCGCGCCGGCGGACTCGAAGGCTCTGGTGGGGGTGCTTGATCGTGCGCGAAAACAGGGCATCGTGGTGGTGAACATCGACAACAAACTGGACGCGGACCTGCTGAAAGAGCGGGGACTGGAAATTCCGTTTGTGGGTCCGAATAATCGTGAAGGCGCGCGGCGCGCGGCGGATTACCTGGCGAAGCACCTGAAACCCGGCGATCCGGTCGCGATTCTCGAGGGAATTCCCAGTGCGTTCAATGCGATTCAGCGGAAGAATGGTTTTCAGGACGGTATGACCGAGGCCCAAATGAAAATCGTTTCGTCTCAAAGCGCGAACTGGGAAATGGCACAGGCGAACCAAATCGCGAGCGGTATGCTCACGGAACACCCCGAACTGAAAGCGCTGTTGTGTTCCAATGACAACATGGCGCTCGGCGCGTTCGCGGCAGTGCGCGAGGCAGGCAAGACCGGGCAGGTGCAGATTGTCGGATTCGACAATATCGGGGCTGTGCAGGATCTGGTCCGTGCGGGCACCATTTTGTGCACGGTTGATCAGCACGGAGACCAGCTGGCCGTCTTCGGGATACAGTTCGCGCTGCGCATGCTGACGGAAGGCGCGTCGCCGGAGGATCAGGAAACGCCGGTCGATCTTGTCACGAAGGAATCTCTGTCCGCACCGAAGGCGCCGTAACGGCGATGGTGGCGCAGGATCGCGGAGCCAGGCGTGCGCCGTGGGCTGATGTACTTGGGCTCGGCGGCGCTCTCGCGGGCCTGATCGCTTTTTTTGCGCTGACAACCGATCACTTCTTCACGCTCAACAATTTTCAGACCATCGCCAACCAGATCCCGGCCGATCTCATCATTGCCGTCGGAATGACCTTCGTGCTGATATCGGGCGGGATTGATCTTTCGATTGGATCGGTGCTGGCGTTCTCCAGCGCGGTATTCGGCGTCGCATTGGCATCGTGGCACTGGCCGTTTCCGCTCGCGCTGTTGGCTGGGATCGGCACAGGCGCGTTCTGCGGCTCCGTGAATGCTTCGATCATTTCGCTGTGGCGCGTTCCGTCGTTCATCGTCACGTTGGGAATGCTCGAGGCCGCACGCGGCGGCACGTACCTGGTCACGGGGTCGCAGACTGTGTACCTGGGGCAGGACGTCGAATGGATCGCCGCGAAATCCTTGATGGGTATTTCGTTGCCGTTTGTCATTGCGATCGCCGTCATTGCCGTCGCGCACATCACGCTGCGTCACACACGATTCGGCCGGCACCTCGTTGCGCTCGGCTATAACGAAGAAGCCGCCCGCCTGTCCGGGATCAACACGCGGGGAATCCGCTGGGCCGTGTTCTGTTGTGCCGGTGCGCTGGCGGGCCTGGCGTCCATTCTGAATTCCGCCCGTTTGTCCGCTGCCGATCCGAATGCGGGGATCGGCCTTGAGCTCGGCGCTATCGCGGCCGTGGTCATCGGAGGGACGAGCTTGTCTGGCGGCCGCGGTTCCATCGCGCGATCGGCCGTGGGCGTGGCGATCATCGCCGTGCTCGAGAGCGGACTGGCGCAGGCCGATGCGCAGGAGCCACTCAAGCGCATCATCACCGGACTCGTGATCGTGGGAGCCGTGATTCTCGATCAGCTTCGGCAGAGGCGATCCTGGTGAATTCGCTCGCGCTCAGCATGAGCAATATTACAAAGCGTTATCCCGGTGTGCTTGCGCTGAACCGGGTTCACCTGGAATTGAACAAAGGCGAAGTCCATTGCCTGCTCGGCGAAAACGGTGCGGGTAAGTCCACGCTGATGAAAATTCTCGCCGGCGCCCAGCCGATGGACGACGGAGAAATCCTGCTGGACGGAATCCCGACCACGATCGAATCGCCGCATCACGCGCAGCGTCTTGGCATTGCCATGATCCATCAGGAGTTCAGCCTGCTGCCTCATCTGAGTGTGGCCGAAAACATTTTTCTGGGACGCGAACCTGCATGGCGGCGCACGCCGTTCATCGACCAGCGCAGGATGCATCAAGATGCGGCGTCTTTGCTTGCGCGCATCGATCTGGCGGTGGATCCGGCGCGCACGGTGCATTCGCTGAGCGTGGCTCAGCAGCAGATGGTCGAGATCGCCAAGGCGCTCTCGTTGAACGCGCGGATCATCGCGATGGACGAACCTTCCGCGTGCCTGACGGACCATGAGTTGCGCGCGCTCTTCAATCTGATTCGCTCACTCAAGCAAGAAGGCATCGGCATCATCTACATCTCGCACCGCCTTGAAGAAGTATTCGAGATCGGCGATCGGATTACCGTCATGCGCGACGGCGAATATGTCGCGACACGCGGCGTGGGAGAGATCACGCGGGATGACATCATCCGGATGATGGTGGACCGTGAGCTTTCCGAGGAATTCCCTCGTCATGGCGCGACGCGTGGAGAGGAACGGCTGCGTGTGGAGAGTCTCAAGCGCGATGGTGCGTTTAGCGATGTGAGTTTTTCGCTCCATCGCGGGGAAATTGTCGGACTTACCGGCTTGGTCGGATCAGGCAGGACTGAAGTCGCTCGGGCCATTTTCGGTGCCGATACATTCACCTTCGGCTCTGTGTATTTGGACAGTGAAGTGGTTCACGTGCAATCTCCGCAGAAGGCGATTGCCGCGGGCATCGGCCTGCTGACGGAGGATCGGAAGCATCAAGGTTTGGTTCTCGATATGACGGTTCGCGAGAACATTTCGCTGGCGAACCTGGCGGCTCTGCTTCGCGGTCCATTCATCCGCTCGTCGAGGGAATCCAAAACGGCTGACCAGTTTGTCGAAGAACTACGGATCAAAACGCCGTCCGTAGAGCAGATCGTCAAGAACCTCTCCGGGGGGAACCAGCAGAAAGTTGTCCTCGCGCGATGGTTGTTCACGAATGCCAGGGTTCTCATTTTCGATGAACCGACTCGAGGCGTGGACGTCGGCGCGAAAGTGGAAATCTACAATTTAATCAACCGGCTCGTGGAGAGAGGCGTCGCGATTTTGTTGATATCGAGTGAGTTGCCGGAGATCCTCGGTATGTGCGATCGCGTTCTCGTGATGTGTGCCGGCAAGATCGCGGACGAACTCCCGCGCGCAACGGCCACTCAAGCCGGCATCATGCGCCTTGCCACGGGTCAGAAGAGCTAGTTCAGGTCCGGCAACAACCGCTGCGCGTTGCCGTGATAGAACTTTTCCAGGACTTCCCGCGGCAGCGCGAGGTCCGCTCCGGCGTAGAACTCATATTCTTTTCGATACCACTCCTCGATGCGGCGGGCATAGTCGGTCTGCTCCTCCGCGGAGAGATCGCGTCCGGCGGTATACACGCCCTGATCGAGCCCGTAGAGAATGCGATCCTGATACTTGATGAAGAAATCATGGAGGGTCTTGGCGGGGTAACGCCGCAGATCGGGCGTCCGCGCGGAGACGTCGATATTGAAGTTCGGAAAGCGGTCCAGACGCCGACCCAGGGCTTCAAGATCGTACTCAAGGCTGCCCAAGTGGGCGCCGATGACCGTGAGCCCGGGGTGTTTTTCCAGCATCCGATCATAGGCGTCCATGATGTCCTGATGACTGGGATACCCTTCGCGGCCGTGCATGTACCACTCGGGATTGTTCGTGAAGTATTTGTAGTGCACGCTGTCCGGGCCCATGGGGCGCCACGCTTCAATCGGATCGCCGAAATGCGCCATCAGCGGTTTGCCGCGTTTTTCCAGGTGCGCGTAGACGGGATCCAGCGTGGCGGAGTCCGGCATGAGGAAGGTGCCGTCGGGCAGTTTCTTCGCCATGCCGACTTCCTTCCAAATTTTTGTCATTACTGCTCCCGCTTCAAAGGATTTGTCCAGCCAATGGGCGACGTCGGCCGGGAAATCAGGTGAACCGACTTTCGACAGATCGAAGGTGGAAGCGAAATGGAACTGCGGCGAGTATTTCTTTGAGAGGAACTCCGCGCGATCTTGGAGCGTCTGGATTAACTGGGGGCGATCCTTGAACACACAGATGACCACCACCTTCATATCGATGCGCTGCAGCATCTTCGAGAATTCAGGCATGTCGTCGAAGTAGTGCGCATGTACGTCGATCTTCGGCATCTGCTCGAAAGGTGTCGAGGACTGTCCGGCGAGACCCGCGATCACGACAAGACAGGCGGTAAACGATCCGGGCATGAGGATGTCCTCTTGAGCGTAATCGATAGTAAAACGCCACCATGTTGCCGGACACAGGGGGCTGGCCGCAAGCAATGCACAAACGATAGCGCATTTGCCTTTCATGCAGCCGGTCGAGTAAAAGTTATCCGGGACTGCGGTCTACTACAATCCAAACCGGAAAACGAACCGCGAGGTGGTGCGCATGGCTCGCAAGTTCACTCTGACAATCCTGGCGATACAGATAGTCGTAGCGGTGCTTGTACCGGCCTCCGCTCAACAACAAGAGTTGAGCAGGGAACGCTATCTCGACAAGCTCAAGGGTGCCTGGGCGGGTCAGATGATGGGAGTTACGTTTGGCTGGCCCTATGAATTCGTTTCGAATGCAAAGCCGATTTTGGACGAGCTCAAGCCGTGGAGTCCGGAGCGAATCGCCGGCGCGATCGATCAAGACGACATCTATGTCGAGATGACGTTCCTGAAGGCACTGGAGAATCACGGCCTCGGGATTACGAACGAACAGGCGGGCCGCGCGTTTGCTTCGACGGAGTACCAGTTGTGGCACGCGAACCTCTTCGGCCGGGAAAATACGCGGCGCGGGATCATGCCCCCGATGTCCGGCCACCCGCAGTACAATCAGCACGCCGATGACATCGATTATCAAATCGAAGCGGACCTCATCGGCATCATTTGTCCAGGGCTGCCGCAGGAATCGAACCGGCTGAGCGAGATCTTCGGGCGGATCATGAACTACGGCGACGGCCTCTACGGCGGGATGTTCGTCGCCGCCATGTATGCCGCGGCGTATTTTGAAGACAACGATGTGCATGCCGTCATCAACGCGGGACTTGCCGCGATTCCGGAAGAGTCGAGATACCACGCGATGATCACGGACGTGATTCAATGGCATCGGGAGGAGCCCAGCGACTGGCTCGCGGTGTGGCACAAGATCGAAAGCAAGTGGCAGGACGACTCCGATTGTTTGCCGGGCGCGGCGCTGAACATCGATGCGGCGTTGAACGGCGCCTACATCGTCATGGGGATGTTGTACGGCGAAGGCGATTTCGACAAGACGATCGAGATTGCCACGCGATGCGGACAGGATGCCGACTGTAATCCATCGAATGCAGCGGGGATTCTCGGGTGCATGAAGGGATATTCGGCCATCGATGCGAAGTGGACCAGCGGCATCGCGGCCGTTGCGGACAAGAAGTTCTCGTATACGGACTACTCATGGAACACGCTCATTCTTGCGTGCGAGCGCATGACGGCGGCGATCGTGCAGCGGCTCGGCGGTTCGGTTGATGAAAATAAGTTCATGATTCCGGTCCAGGCGCCGCAAGCGCCCGCCACACTCGACGTCTGGCCGGCAGATTTCGGGCGAACTCCGGTCACCAACCGCGACGTTGAGTTCTGGCAGGCAGGATGGAAACTGGTCGCCTGCGGCACGCGGATGGAGCCCGGTTACAATGATAAAGAGTTTGGCCGCCGGGGGATTTTGAGGATTCATCCCGTCGATGAGCAGCATCCCGCAGCAGTCGAGGGCGAGGTGTCCGTGCCTCAAACGGGGAATCCGCGGCTTACCTTCGATATCGCCTCCTACAAGAGTTGGCGGAATGCGTCGATTGTGGGCGACTTTGTGCTGAAGATCTTCGTGGCCGACCAGATCGTCCGAGATGAACCTATAGACAGTCCGGGGAAGTGGGTCACGATTGATGTGGACTTGACGCCGCACGCTGGAAAGTCCGTCACGGTCCGCATCGAGGTTCATTCCGGCAAGTCGCGCCCTGCGGCGTATCTCGACCATGTGAAGGTGAACTAGCCGTGTCCGAAGGAAACGAGTTCGAAGCGCCGGCAGTGAAACGTCTTGCATCGGTGGATGCGCTACGCGGATTCGACATGTTCTGGATCATCGGCGGGCGGGAGCTGCTGCTCGCGATCGTGGCGCTGTTCGTTACGCCCGTCCCCGTATGGCTCGAGTACCAACTCGATCATCCCCCCTGGGAGGACTACAGCTTCGCCGCATGGGACATCATCATGCCGCTGTTTCTTTTTGTGAGCGGCGTGTCGCTGCCATTTTCGATGACGAAGTGGAACGAAGGCGGCCGACGGAACTTTTACCTGCGTCTGGCGCGACGCCTTACCATTCTTTGGATCCTCGGCATGGCGATCCAGGGAAATCTGCTCGATTGGGATCTCGACAAACTGCGTCTGTACTCGAACACACTGCAAGCAATCGCCGCCGGTTATCTCATCGCGACGATTTTCCTGCTCACGCTATCCATGCGGGGACAGATTGTTGCGACGATAGCGCTGCTGATTGGTTACTGGGCCATTCTCATGTTCGTTCCCGTTCCAGAGCACGGCGCCGGAAACGTCACCGATCCCTGGAACAACGTCGCGAAGTACGTAGACAAAGCCGTGCTGGGTCGCTTCACGGACAAGTGGATGTATGCGTGGGTGCTCGCCAGCTTGGGCTTTGGGGCCACGGTGATGATGGGGGTCTTCGGGGGCCACGTGTTGCGTAGTAAAGCGACAGAGACGAAAAAGTTCTCGACCTTGGTGGGCATCGGCGCGGGGTGTCTCGCGGCGGGCTGGATCTGGAGCTATTGGCATCCCTTCATCAAGTACATCTGGACCAGTTCGATGAATCTCTGGGCAGGCGGCTGGTGTTTTCTCCTGCTGGCCGTTTTCTATTGGGTCATCGATATGCGCGGCTACCGCAAGTGGGCCTTCCCGCTGATCGTGATTGGTACGAACGCGATCGCAGTATACACCGCCACGCATCTCTTCGACTTCGGCCTCGTCAGTGATGTATTCGTCGGAGAGCTGAAGCCCCGGCTAGGCGACTTCGGAGCGTTCCTCAGTGCACTTGGCACGTTTCTCGTGCCTTGGCTGATTCTTCTTTATATGTACAAGAAAAAAACCTTCATTCGACTCTAAGCGGAAATCGTTGTGATGATCACGTGGTGTTGTCTTCGCGTTTTAGTCCCGATGGCTTGTTTGACGGCAAGCGGTGATCTGTTCCCGTCAGAACTTGTGAGTTTTTTCCCTTACGAAAGCAATCCTGTTTTCGAAGGCCGGGGTCCGGGTTTTTGGGACGAGCGGATCCGGGAGCGTGGTTGGATCCTTCGCGAAGACGACACGTATCACCTTTGGTATACCGGCTATACGAAAGCGGACGGCGTGATGAAACTGGGATACGCCACCTCACGCGATGGCCTGACCTGGGAGCGGTACCCCAACAATCCAATCTACTCTGAGCATTGGGTCGAGGACATGACGGTCGTCAAACACGACGGTACCTATTACATGTTTGCCGAAGGAAAGAACGACGAAGCCTATTTGCTGACCTCGACTGATCGGATTCACTGGACGCACCAGGGAAAACTCGACATCCGAAAGGTGAATGGCGATGCGATTTCGCCCGGCGCGTATGGCACGCCGGCGGTTTTTCAGGAAGACGGCACCTGGTACCTGTTTTACGAACGGGAGGACGAGGCCATCTGGCTGGCCACCTCGAAGGACCTAAAAGTGTGGACGCATCTGCAAGATGAGCCGGTGCTGAAGCGCGGCCCCGACGCCTACGATCAAGCCATGCTGGCCCTGGATCAAATTGTGAAATATGAAGGCCGTTACTACGCCTATTACCACGGTCTGATTCCGGACAGCTCGCCGCAGGAGTGGACCACCGCGATCGCGGTTTCCATAGATCTGGTTCATTGGGAAAAATTCGAGGGCAATCCCATCCTCGCCGATGACCGATCCAGTCCCGTGCTGGTCCACGATGGGCAGCAATTCAGACTTTACACCATGCACCCCGCCGTTCGCGTGCATTTTCCAAAGAAGCCGGATCTGAAAACGGCGGAATAAAATGCGGCACCTTGAAGATGCAGATGGCCGTCAAGTTCTTGGACGCTTTGATCTGTATCGCATAGAATTGGCCACATGAACTCCAAGAAAAATGTAACGCTGAAAGACCTTGCCATTGCGCTGGATCTTTCCGTCTCCGTGGTTTCGCGGGTCCTTAGCGGAAAGGCCCGCGAGTACCGCATCAGCGAGGACACCGAAAAGGCAGTGCGCGCGGAGGCGAAGCGCCGCGGTTTTTCAGTCAATCATCTTGCGCGCAGTTTGCGCCTGAAAAAGACGCGCACCGTCGGTTTGCTTATCCCCGATATTTCCAACGGCTTCTTTTCCGCGATTGCGCAATCTGTCGAGAGCACCGCCCGAAAACGCGATTATTCCGTCATCCTGTGCGATACGGAAGGGAACGAGGAGATTGAGCGAAGCTCGCTGGAGTATCTCTGCGGACGCACCGTGGATGGATTTTTGGTGGCCCCGGTAGGTTTAAACTCCGATCACATTATCGCGATTGCGGGGAAAAGCATTCCGCTGGTACTCCTCGATCGTTTTTTCCCCGACACCGGATTGCCGTACGTTACGTCGGACAATTTTCAGGGCGCTTACGAAGGCGCGCGTTATCTGCTGGAAAACGGCCACCGGAGCATCGGCTTCATCCAGGGAATTCCGGAATGTCAGACGAGCATCGAGCGCCTGAAGGGATATCAGATGGCGCTCATGCAGTTCGATGTGCCATTCAAGCAGTCGCTCGTCTCCGGCGTGGACTTCGCCGAACAGCGCGGCTACGACTCCACGCTCGCGCTGCTCAAGCGCAAGCCACGCCCGACCGCGCTCTTCGCCTCCAGCGCCGTCGGTGCGCTTGGCGCCATGCGCGCCTGCGCGGAGTCCAAGCTGCGCATCCCGCACGACATCTCGCTCGTCGGCTTCGATGACTACCCTTACGCCGCGCTGCTCTCGCCGCCGCTCACCACGATCGCGCAGAAGTCCGAGGCCATTGGTCGCATCGCTTGCGATCTCGTGCTCGACTGGCTCGAGAACGGAAAGCGCCCCGAGGAAGGCGGCGTCGTGCTGAAGACCAGCCTCGTGCCGCGCGCCTCCGTCCGCGAAATTACCCCGGAAACCTGACGCAATTTGCATCCGTCCTAACCCGCCATGCTGCAACTGCTTAAGGTCAAAATGTCAATAATTCCTCTTAGCACAAACGATTGCGCTGATGTAACACGGAAACCTGTTAGCCTCCGTTCCGTTTCGCAAATTGAGTCTCGGGCAGTCATGACAACCGCCCTGCAACAGTCGGAAGCGTTCTCATCCATGCACAGGCAACGGGTACTTCGGCGACAACCATGCGTTCATGATTATGTCATCCTCGCATTCATTGCCCTCATCCTCTCATTAAGTTTTTTCAGCTCCTCCGCCAATGCCGCTACGTATTACGTAGCGACCAACGGTCTCGATACGAATCCGGGTTCCTCTGGCAGTCCATTTCGAACGATTCAGAAAGACAAATACCGGAAGGGCACTACGGTGCGGGTACAGTAATGGTTTGGGACGTCGGTATGTGGTTGGCGTTGTGTAAAAACCCGGCCAAAGCCCTGCAAGAGGGCAGAATCGAGTTTATACTCTTCGGTGTACGTTCACGCGGCAAATGGGCTCTCGTTCGCATGCGCGGCCCTCAATGGCAGTTGATAAAAATAATGGACGAACATGCACAACCCGGCAACCCCACTGGCCTCGTTGACAAATACAATATCAGCGCGACGACGTACCGTACCATGGAAGAAATCCGCGACAACAAACCATGAAAGAAAAAACTAGACCATCAAGGAGATTTGTGGAATTGAGTCAAGTCTCAGATAGTCAGAAAAGAAAAGGGAATTGCCTGTTCGCAAGTCCCTACTGTGATTGATGGTAGCGGAGGTAGAATTTGAACCTGCGGCCTTTGGGTTATAAGGAAGCTAGCGCCCAAATTCGCAACTGATTGATCTGCTGACACTTACAAATTCCGCTTGTATCTACGCCCTTCAACTGCCGGTGAACATGTTGCTGACCTGCCCCCCTTAACCGCATCCAGATGCGGTTAAGGGGGGCAGGTCATCCCAACGAGTACGAGTATTTGCGAGGGACACGAATATTCGGGACGGACAATTCGGACGAACTTCATCATCATTGAACCTTAATAAGCTGAAGCTGTAAGTTCAATGCAGCCAAGGAGTACGAATATTTGCGAAAGACAGGCCTTCTGCATTCCGCCCGCATAGCGGTGGCTGCCATGTTCGTTTCTGTTTCCGCTGTATCCGCCCAAACCGGCGAAACGACAGCCGTGCAATATGAACAAAACGTACGGCCATTGTTAAATGAGTTTTGTCTCAAATGCCATTCGACTGAAAAGCAGAAGGGTGATCTTGATCTGGAGCGATTTACATCGTCGAGTGAGGTGCTGAAGGACTCCAAGGTTTGGGAGCGCGTGGTCGAACAGCTAACGTTTGGCGCGATGCCGCCTGAGGAAGAACTGCAACCGGCAGAAGAGCAAATACAGCAGTTGATCGACTGGGTCAATCGCGCTTTGGACGAAGCCGCGTTGGTCAACGCGGGCGATCCCGGTCCGGTTGTGCTCCGGCGGCTGAACAATGCGGAATACGCCTTCACGGTGCGGGATCTTACGGGTGTGGAGTCGCTGGATCCGGTCAAGGAGTTTCCGGCCGACAGCGCAGCCGGCGAAGGTTTCATGAATACAGGCAATGCGCTGGTCATGTCACCGGCGCTGATCGCCAAGTATCTCGATGCCGGCAAGGATGTCTCCAATCACGCGGTGTTACTGGCAGATGGCTTGCGCTTTTCGCCCGGGACAACACGGCGCGATTGGACGGAAGAATTACTCGCAGAGATTCGCGGTTTCTATGCCAACTTCACTGAAGCCGGCGGGGCGGAAACGGTGACCCAGCAAGGAATCGAGCTGGACAAAAGCAGAGGCGGGCGGTTGCCGCTGGAAAAATATCTGGCGGCGACTCTGGAGTTGCGGCCCAGCGGCAAGGATGTCGAGATCCTCGCCCGCGAGCGCGGCCTCAGCCCCAAGTATCTCGCTGCGCTCCTGAACTTGCTCAACGGCAACGAACCTTCCCTTCTGCTCGACCCTCTGCGTGCTCGCTGGCGGGCCGCCACGCCCGCGGATGCCACCTCACTCGCAGCCGACATTGCTCAATGGCAAAACGTTCTTTGGAAGTTCAGCGCCGTGGGTTTCCTTGGCAAGGCCGGCGGGCCAACGGCGTGGATGGAGCCGGTCACACCGTTGAGTTCAAAAGAGGAAGTGCGCCTGAAACTCGCCGCGCCTACCGACGGCAATGAAGTGGTCGTCTATCTGGCGACCGGCGATGCAGGCGATGGCAACGCCAACGATTTTGTAATCTGGCAGCAGCCTAGACTCGTTTTTCCCGGGCAGCCCGATCTGCTTCTACGCGATGTACCGGACTTCATTCGCCAGACGATGGATCGCCGCGAGCAGATTCTTGCCGGTACCGCCCAATATCTGAGCGCAGTGGCTGAAGTGAGTATCGGCGTCGATAATCCGGATGTGGCCGATCTTTCCCGTCGGCATGGAGTAGAGCCGGAGGTGCTGACGGCCTGGCTGGATTATCTCGGGCTTGGTCCAGCGGCACCGTTCAAGATGAACCTCTTGGGTGCGCAGTTGCTCAAACTCGACGGCCATGATTCCGTCAACGGCTGGGGTTCAAGCGAAACACCGAGTCTGATCGCGAATTTCTCTGACCATCCGGTGAATCTTTATGGCATTCTGAAACCGTATGGCGTCCACGTTCATCCCTCGCCGACCTTGGAAATCGCCGTGGGTTGGCGCAGCCCCCTGGCGGGCGCGGTCCGCGTCGAATCGAGAGTGGTAGACGTGAATACCGGTTGCGGAAATGGAGTGGAATGGTTTCTGGAACTGCGCCGCGGAGTCGCGCTTCAAAGACTGGCCCACGGCGCTACGGACGCCAACAAGGAAGCAACAGCCGGCCCATTTGAGAGTCTAAATGTTCAGCCCGGCGACGTGATTTCGTTGCGCATTGGGCCGCGCGATGACAGTCATATTTGCGATTCCACGGAGATTGAACTGGTAATCACGAGTCTCGGCGAAGACCAGCGCGAGTGGAGCCTCGCGCGGGACGTTTCACCCGATGTGTTGGCGGGCAATCCCCACGCCGATCGGTTCGGCAACGACGGCGTCTGGCACTTTTACACAGAAGCGGTGTCCAGTGACGCATCTGATCCGGGGATTCCTGCTGGTTCATTGCTCGCGAAATGGCAATTTGCGGGTCCTGTGGAGGACAAACGCAAGCTGGCTGAAGCGATTCAAACTCTGGTGACTTCGCCGGCGCCGGCCGACAAGGACGATCCCGATTCAAAACTTTATGAATATCTGACCGCACTTCGAGGACCGTTGTTGGCAGGCACCTGGAATGTCCGCAGCCGACAGCAGAAAGCAGAATCAGGGAGCATCGCCCATAGCCAGGAGCCTGTCACCTCAGCTGCCGCATGGGGAGTCGAAGGTGGGAGGTTTGGCCGGCACCCTAACGGCTCCGAGATTGACGCGGACAGCCTGTGCGTTCGCGCGCCATCCGTATTGAAGGTCCGGCTGCCGGCCGAGCTGGCCGTGGGGGCCGAGTTGGTGACGACAGGAGTTTTGGAGCCTGTGTCGGGGGCTGAGGGCAGTGTTCAGTTGCAGGCGCTTACTACCAAACCCGCTGACCTCAAGACGCTCTTGCCGGGCACGTCCATTGTCCAAACGAGCAAGGCAAATTATAGCGCCCCCGATCAGCCGGTGTTTCACAGCGCGCCCATCATCGTTGTCGAGGGCAGCGCAACGAGCAAACGCATCGAATCCGATCTGGATGAATTTCGGCAGTGGTTCCCTGCCGCGCTTTGTTACACCAAAATCGTGCCGGTGGACGAAGTGGTCACGACCACCTTGTTCTACCGCGAAGACGACCACCTCTCGCGACTAGTACTCGACGATGCGCAGAAAGCCAAGCTCGACCGGATGTGGGACGAGTTGCACTACGTGACTCAGGACGCATTCATGTCGGTGGACGTACTCGAGCAGGTTTTGCAATTCGCCACCCAGGACGGCGACCCGAAAGTTTTCGAGCCTTTGATCAAACCCATCAATGATAGAGCGGAGGCATTTCGGCAACTGCTCGCCGACACGGAGCCTCGCCACATCGAGGGCGTGCTGGAGTTTGCCGGACGCGCCTACCGGCGGCCATTAACGGACCCAGAAAAGGAAGAACTGCACGGGCTTTATCACAAACTTCGCACGGAAGAGTTGTCGCATGATGAAGCCATCCGCTTCATGCTCGCGCGCGTGTTCGTGGCGCCGGCATTCCTGTACCGGTTGGAAAAGGCCCCGCCGGGAGCGACGTCCGGCCCGGTGTCCGATTGGGAGCTGGCAAATCGGTTGAGCTATTTCCTGTGGTCTTCGATGCCAGACGCTGAACTACGCGAGGCAGCTGCGGCGGGAAGACTTCACAACCCCGATGTGCTCGCCGCACAGGCCAGGCGCATGTTGTCCGATCCAAAGGTGCGCCGGCTTGCCACCGAATTCGCCTGTGCGTGGCTGCACATCCATGACTTCGAATCGCTTGATGAAAAAAGCGAAAAGCATTTCCCCACCTTCGCCGATCTGCGCGACCCGATGTATGAAGAGGCCATTCTCTTTTTCACCGCCGCCTTCCAAAGCGACGCTCCGGTGCTCGAGCTCTTTGACGCCGACCATACGTTTCTCAATGAGGGCCTCGCCCAACACTACGGCATTCCCGGCGTGGCCGGCACGGAGTGGCGGCGCGTGGACGGCGTGAAGAAGTTTGGCCGCGGCGGCATCCTGGGTTTGGGCGCGACGTTGGCAAAACAGTCTGGCGCGTCGCGCACGAGTCCGATCCTTCGCGGCAACTGGTTCTCGGAGGTGCTCCTTGGCGAAAAACTTCCACGTCCGCCCAAGGACGTTCCACTTCTGCCCGAAGACGAAGCCACGGAAACCTTGACCGTGCGTCAACTGACCGAAAAACACACCAGCGATCCGCGTTGCGCAAGCTGCCATGCACGCATCGATGGTTACGGTTTCGCGCTGGAAGGCTACGATGCCATTGGCCGCGCCCGCACGCGCGACCTGGCCAACAGGCCCATTGATACGCGCTCGACGCTGTTCGACGGCACCCCGGTGGAGGGAGTGGATGGACTGCGGGAATACTTGCTCACCCATAAGCGCGATGCAGTGCTCCGGCAATTCTGCCGCAAACTGCTCGGTTACGCTTTGGGCCGCGGCGTGATTTCGTCCGACAAGCCATTGTTGGCGGAGATGCAACAGCAGCTGCAAGCGCACGATTACCGATTCAGCGCCGCCGTGGAGGCCATCGTATGCAGTAGACAGTTCCGCGAAATCCGCGGACGTGATACCATCTCCGAAGATGAAGCCATCCAGCACCAAGCAGAGGTGAATTGATTATGAGCAATCATAATTTTTCACGCCGTACTTTTCTCCGCGGAGTTGGCGTCACCATGGCGCTGCCATGGATGGAATCCCACAATGTTTGGGGTGATGAACCTGCTGCCGCGATCCGGCCCGCCAGCGAAGCGCCGGTCCGCATGGCCGTGCTCTTTTCCGGTAATGGTTTTCATAGCAAGGAGTGGTGGGCCAAGGGTGAAGGCAAGGCCATGGAACTGGGCAAAGTGCTCGCACCGCTCACGGACTTCCGGGAGAAAATGCTTTTTATTCGTGGACTCTATAACGCCGAAGCCCTGAAGGGAAACATTCATAGTTCGCAAACGGGCAATCTCCTCTCCGGCGCTCCACTGGCGTCAGGGGGCGATATCCGTTCCGGCACGAGTATCGATCAGTTGCTCGCCCAGCGCTACGGCCGCTCGACCAAGGTGCCGAGCCTCGTGCTTGGCTGCGAGAAGTCGAATCCATCCGTCCACAAGAACTACTCTATGCTTTACAGTTCGCACATCTCGTGGAGTTCGCCGACCACGCCTACGCCGCTCGAACTGTATCCCGCCCTCGCTTTCGACCGCTTATTCAAGGATGAGGTCAGTCGCGGCGACAAGAGCGTGCTCGATGCCGTCCGGTCTGACGCGAATGATTTTCGCCGGCACATCAGTACCGCGGACCAGCGCAAGCTCGACGAATACCTGGACTCTGTTCGCGAAGTGGAGCTGCGCATCGAGAACGCCGGCAAGAAAGGGGAAATACAGGGCTGGCGTCCAACACTCTCCGCGCCGAACATCCCGCGCCCGGCCGACGGCATCCCGCAGGACATTGCCGAGCATATGCGGCTGATGAGTGACATTCTCGTGCTGGCGTTTCAGACGGACACCACACGGCTCTGCACGCTCAAGCTGAACAACGATCACAGTTCGCTGCGTTTCCCGAACCTCGGCGTCGACTACATGATCCACCATTTGCTCTCGCACAGCGACACGGCGGACTGGCTCAAGGTCAACCAGTTCTTCCTCGAACAACTTGCCTACATCGCGCGCAAACTGGACAGCAGCCAGGAAGGCGACCGCACACTGCTCGACAATTCGATGCTGCTATATTGCTCCAGCATGCTGACAGGCAATCACGACGCCAACCAACTCCCCGTGGTGCTCCTTGGCGGCGCGGGCGGGCGCATCCAGGGCGGGCGGGTTCTCGACTACAAGGAGAAACCCGAGCGCCAGATGTGCCGTCTCTACCTTTCGATGATGGACAAGATGGACTTGCGCCTCCCCCGATTCGGCGACGCGACTGAAGCCCTCGCCGAGTTGTAGTTTTGGATTGTCCATCCCGAAAACTCATCCACAGCTGTTTATGGTGATCCCGCGGCTTTCCTCTGGTAGGAGTGATGCAGGCCGCCGACGTGCGGAACGGCCCTAACGCTGCCAACTTCCGGTGGTTGAACTTTCCTCCCCTCCGGCATGTCCATGTCCAGGCCTTGATGGACGCGATCTCGAGTGTCGTACTGAAGGTAGTCCTTGAGGATTCGGCGGAGGTGGGCCTCGCTGAATACGATTACGTGATCAAGGCATTCTCGCCTGATGCTGCCGTTTAGCCACTCTGAGTATGGGTTCTGCCATGGACTCCGCGGGGCGATGAGAACTTCTTGTATGCCCATACCTCGGACTCGTTCTTGAAACCAATGCCCGTAAATGTATTCGCGGTCCCTGAGCAAATGCGTTGGCTTGGTGTCCCAGGGAAAGGCTTCTACGATCTGGTAAGCCGCCCGCGCCGCTGTCGGATTTGACGTTACGCTGAAGTGGATGCCGCGGCGCCGGTCAACCGAAAGGAAAGTAAAGACGTACAGCACGGTGAGACGTACGGTCGGTACAACCAGGAAATCGACAGACACGATCTCCTTCGCATGGTTTTTGAGGAAACTCCGCCACGTTGGGCTTGAGGGCTTCGGTTAAGCCGTTGAAGGGGGTAGGGAAGCTAACAAATCGCCGCAAAATTCGGCAACGTTGTCGACTTCAGGCGATTTCGTAAGTCATTGCCGCGCAGCAAGTACGAGTATTCAGGAAGGACGCGAACATTCGGAACGGACACTTGAATCCTAGGTATCTTAATATATAGTCTCCGGACTTCAGTAAAATAAGCGAATTTTAGAGAAATGTAATTTTAGAGAGGTGTTCAATGGATCGTATGACTAATCTATTTAGCTCATTCATTAGTAAGTACCCCGATCCATTGAACAGTCAGGGGCGGACTAGCATCGTAGTCCTGTTCGTCGCGCTGGGATTGTCAGGCTGCGGCGGCGATAGTAATAACACGCCATCCGCGCCTGCCGCTGTTATCACCAGCCCGGCTCCCAGCGCCTTCATTCACGCCGGAACGACCGTCGATATGACCATTGCCGTCGAGGGGGAAGCCTGCGACTCGGTCAATCCGATCGCGCGTGTCACGCTGAACGGCTCCGCGTCGACGTTGTCCGGAAGCGGAGACTGCAGATCCTTTAGTGCCGACTTGAACAGCACTTGGGGCCTGAACGTCGTCAAAGGTCTTATTGCGAATGACAACGGGAACGAGGTCGCGCTAGTGCAATCCTACATTCGGAGCGGAGAATTTCTCGCCCCGACCACTGCGACCACCGCCAGATCATCCAGGGGTATTGCGATTGATGGTATAGCCGACGCCTTTCGCATTAGACTCGGTCAAGAAGCGATTGATGATGGCGACGCGCGTGACCCCGACGATCTGGTGACCGTGATCAATCTAGCACTTGAAGACCAGATCGGACTAATCAACGATTATTTGAACAGCTATCTGGATAATCTTCTACCGGACCTGATCTACGACTCAGTGACTGAAACTTCACATACCTGCCTGCTACAAACTCGCGTCAACCGGGAAGGGGTCAATTTTAGGCGTGATGGCGCGCTGCGCGTTGACTACCTCTTGCTCGATTCACTGACGACCGCGGATGGTGAAGTCTACGTCGATCTTATTGTTGGTCCAATCACCCTACCACTAGCCGTGGACGGCTACCTAGACAACGGCTGCCTTGGGGAGCTTACCGCTGGAGCTACGGGTGCCGTGGGTATCCAAGGGGGTACGATTAGCGCGACCCTTTCCGTCGACGAGGTCGGCAACCTTCAAATCCAATTCGTCGACGTTTCTTTGAAACCCGCCATCGTCGACATCGAGTTGGATGGCCTCACCGGGTGGTTCGCCAATTTTGTCAGTAATCAACTTGAGGAGGTTGCAGACTTCTTCCTGCCCGCGGTGGAACCATGGCTACTCCTCTTGATGGAAGACTATTTGGTACCGTTGCTCGAACCCTACATCGGACTCAACGTTTTTTTCACCGAGAGTCTCAACGAGCCGATTCTGGGTGTGAACCTCGTGTTGGACGCTCAGACCGGCGTGGCGGAGGTTCGAGAGGGCTTTATCGACTACGGGGTGACTACCAAGGTGCAGCCCTCCGTTTACACAAAGACCTCGGATGAGTTAGCAGCCGGCACAATCATTGGGTCGAGCACATTGCCTGCGTTTGACGGCATGAAAGGAAGTTTCGGGCTGGGCCTCAAGCATGACTTTATCAATCAGATATTTTGGGCATTGTGGGCAGGTGGGGCCTTCGATTTCGAGGACGTCACCGACACTACCATCGATACACTGAATGCTGAATTGGAGGTGCCGGGTGTCACGGTCACCTCGATGGAAATGACCTTGCCACCGGTCCTGATGCCGGGCGATAACGACGCTCAGGTTAAGATCGGAGTCGGTGGCATCGTGCTGTCAGCCAACCTTGAGCAGAGTTCGCCATCCCTGTTTGCGGGGCAACCTATAATCACCGTGGACGTTCCCTTGACTGTCCACGTCGCTATTTTTTTCACGGCAACTCTCGGGCTCACGCCGGACAGGGGTATCGATTTCAACATCTCGAACCAGGCCGAGGTGGAAGTCCAAATCGTGGATGCCGTGCGGACCGACGAAATCATCGCGTTGGAATCGGAGCTTGCAGCGGCTACGCAAACAGTAGTCGAGAGACTAATCAGGGAGGATGTCGGCTGGAATACTCCGCTTCTGGAGCTTCCTTTCGAACCCGCTGTGCCAGTGACGTGGTATCTGGACAACGGCGTTTTGGACCAAGCGGAGGGGTATCTGCGCATTATCGGCTCGGTAGGCGTTCGCGAATGACCTTGTATGCTTCCCCGTCAAGTAGACTGTCCGTTCCGAAGACTGATCCGAGTCCACTTCCGGTCATTACGCGGTTCTGCTCTCGTATGTGTAGTGCAGTCCACGTGGGATTCATTCTGGACATCATGCGAATCAAATCCTTAATTTCATTGGGAATTTCTGGTCGGCCTGGCCACCCTGCTTGGCAGAGACGCGTCCAATGCTCCCTGAATCGCTTCTTCTGCCATCGAATCACGGTTTCGGGCTTCACGAATATCAATGCATTCTTCCAATCCCTTTAGACACGGGATAGGACGCTCCAAAGGATGCGGTCGGCACGCCGCACCTTAGCGCGTTTCGCCGAGCGGTGAAGGAATATTAGCTGGTGGCGAAGGGCCAGATTTTCTGTCTGCAGCGCCGCTCGAGACTTGAAAATCGCAGCGAGCCACCTGAGACCGAGGACAATGTAGTCGCTCATTCCTGCTCCTCACACGGTTCGGGCATCGGGAAGGGGAGCCGGAAAGCTACTAGATCGACACGGAATTCGGCAACGTAGTCGATTTCAGACGATCTCGTAAGTCGTTGCCGCGCATTAAGTACGAATTTTCGGGACGGACACCGAACTGTTTTGGTTGTTCGACAATTCTATTGATCGAAAGTATTAATTGCTCGATTCAGGTATGCAAGCAAAAGATCATACCTTGATAAATCGTCATGAAGTTGGACAAACATTTGCATAGCCGATATCGAGTTCTTTCAACAGATCTATACTGATCTATAAAAAGCCTTTACCGTGTGTCTGTGCAAAGGCACTTTACACAGATTGCGCGCAATTATCCGTCAACCCGTAAATTTTGTCTGTACGCATAGCAAATATGCTGTTACAATTCCTCCGAGCTGAGTCGCGTAACCAAATAAAGAGGGGGCTTGCGCGAGGGGACTGAGTCGCTGGGGAATTCTCGTCATTCGCGTTTCGTGATCATTTAAAGAAGTGATCAGAGAGCGCTTGGCGGAAAGCCAGTCGACGCTGGCAACGGGGACCTTGGGAGGCCGGTTGCACGACCCCGCATGCAGTATGAATGCGGTATTTTGAAGTTCAAGCGATCTTGCTGTGGCTTCCGGCACTTATGCTGGGGGTAGTGTGTCTATCCCTCTGGCGACGGCGCGTCGATATGCGCTTGTCTGCGCACACCCGCCTCGAGCTCGCCAACGCCAAGGAACGCGGAAGCCACATCGCGCGTCTTCAACATCCTGAAATTGACCTAAGCCGTTGCATCGGATGCGGACTGTGCGTGCAGGCGTGTCCCGAGGACGGTGTCCTCGAAATGATTCACGGTCAAGCCGTTGTGGTTCATGGTGCTCGGTGTGTGGGCCATGGCCGATGCGCTGCTGCGTGCCCTACAGGAGGAATCGCGCTAACTCTTGGCGATCTGAGCGATCGTCGCGATCTTCCTGCATTGACCGAAGAGTTTGAAGCAGTTGGGATTCCGGGTTTTTTTCTCGCGGGGGAAATTACCGGTTTTGCACTTGTGCGCACTGCCATCGCACAGGGCACGGCTGTGGCAAACGCAGCCGCGGTGCGCATTGCAGGGGCTCTGCGACCCCAGGGAACCGGAAGTCCGGCCGCGAATGATGTGCTCGATCTTGCGATCGTTGGCGCGGGGCCGGGAGGACTCGCCTGTGCACTTCGCGGAAAAGAACTTGGACTTCGTTTTACTGTTTTCGAGCAGGAGGAAAAACTCGGCGGAACGGTGGCCGGATATCCGCGGCGTAAGCTCGTGATGACCCAGCCCGTCGAATTGCCCTTGTTTGGCCGATTACCCAAGCTGACGTATCAGAAGGAAGAATTGATCGAGCTCTGGGAGCGGGTGGCACGGCTAAACAACCTGCCCATCCGAACTGGCCAGCGATTGATCGGTGTGCAGCGCGAACACGACGGGGTTTTTCGAATAGAAACAAGCGATGGGGTCGCGCATGCACGCACTGTATGTCTTGCGCTTGGCCGGCGTGGCACGCCGCGAAAACTCGGTATACCGGGTGAGGAACGGACCAATGTCGCGTACAGCCTTCTCGATGTTAAATCCTATGAAGGGCGGCGGATTCTCGTCATCGGTGGTGGGGACACTGCGATTGAGGCGGCGGTCGGCTTGTCGCAACAGCCGGGGAATGAAGTTACGATTTCCTATCGTAAGAACGCCTTTTTCAGACTGAAGGCCCGCAATGAGAAAGCCATCCAGAAAGCCATTTCGGAGCGCCGCGTAAAGGTATTTTTCGAAAGCGAAGTGATGCGCATCGAAGAAGGTCGCGTCGTGCTTCAGGTGGAACAATCTACGAAGGAATTGGCGAACGACGACGTGTTTATCTTCGCCGGTGGTATTCCGCCATTCGAACTTTTGGAAAAATCTGGCGTTTCCTTCGATCCTGCCGACCGGCCTCCGGTGCCGGAGGTGATTGACAAGGGCAACGGATTGCTCGCGGCGTTGTCCCTCGCATTTCTCAGCGCGCTGACGATGTGTGGCTGGGCGTATTGGAACTGGGACTACTACAGACTCGACGCCCATGCCCGGGCTGGATCGCCTCTGCATGATGCGCTGCGGCCATCCGGTGCGCTCGGTCTTTTCTTTGGCGTGCTCGCTTGTTGTCTTTTCCTCTGGAACCTCACGTATCTCTGGAAGCGCTCTCTTCGATTCGGAGGATTACTGCCGGGTTCGTTGCGTTTTTGGATGGGCTCGCACATTTTTACAGGCCTGTTTGCTTTCTTGTGCGTACTCGTTCATGCGGGATTCACTTTCAAGAACGCGACTGGCGGCCACGCATTGTTCGGACTCGCCGTGGTCGTTGTTACGGGCGGCGTCGGTCGGTATCTCTATGCGTTTGTTCCGCGTGCAGCGAACGGCGCTGAAATGGATCTTGATGAAGTGCGTAATCGACTCGCTTCGCTCTCGGGTGACTGGGATCGGCAAGGCCGGGGTTTCGGCGAATCGGTCAGGGCGCAGATCGATGAATTGATTGCGTCCAGCCGATGGCAGCCGGGATTGCTTGCCCGCATACAATCAATCGTGCGCGGACAAGTACGCCTTCGGCGGAGTCTTCGGAAACTTCGCGTGGAAGGTCGTGCTCAAGACATCGCAGAGACTGAAATCCAACAAGTATTGAACCTGGCGCGTCGATCCTACCGGCTTACATTGCAGGTGGCTCACTTCGAGGAAGTTCGCGCAATACTCTCGTCCTGGCGCTACTTCCATCGCTGGCTGGCGCTCCTGATGATCATTCTGGCGGCCCTGCACATCCTGACCGCGGTTCGTTTCGCCGATCTCGACTGGCATCAGCTCATGATCTGGAAGGGTTCCGGTCAATGAACGAGCCCGCGAAACAGTCCGTCCGAAAACGGGCTCTCCGCCTTACCATTGCAGGTCTGTCGCTAGCTGCTGTCATTGCCATATCGCTTTGGGAATCGCAAGAGCGTGTTTCCCCGGGTGAACTTCATCCCAGCCATGCGGCACTACCGGAACTTCGAGGCAAAGCGGGGTGCGCCACCTGTCACGGCGGCATTCTCACATCAATGACGGGCTCGTGTCTCAAATGCCACGCGCCGATAGCCGCGCAGCTTTCCTCGGCAACTGGACTCCACGGGAGACTTGCGCCGGAATTTGCCAAGGCCTGTGAAGAATGTCATGTGGAACATACCGGCGGCTCAGTAGCCCTTGTGAGTGATCGTAGTTTCGCTGAAGCCGGTATCCCAAAATTCGACGACTATCGCCACGAGCAGGTTGTTCCATTTGTCCTGACAGACCGCCACGAGGCCCTCGATTGCGACCACTGTCACCCAAATGCGCACGCAGAACGGATCGTGGCGGGCACGTCGCGATTTCTCGGCGTCAGCCAGACATGCACGTCGTGCCATGACGATGCACATGCGGGATCTTATGGCCCAGACTGCGCTTCGTGTCACGGACAAGCACACGAATTCAAAGAAGCGCCTCTTTTCGAGCATGACGATGCGTTTGTCCTCACTGGCAGCCACGCCGATGTAGGATGCGCAGTCTGCCACGAGAGTGGCAGCGACCACGCCGTCGCAGCGTTGTTGAATCATCCGCTTGATACCCGCTCGTGCGGCGAATGCCATGAGTCGCCACACCGTGACGCCTTCATCACGCAATTTGCCGTAGCCGAAGAGATGATGAAAACCGAGTCGTGCGAGACATGTCACGACCCCGTGCATCCTGCCTTTGCCAGCAAGGACACCGTGATGACAGCCGAGTTTCACGTAATGACAGGGTTTCGGCTCGAGCCTCCGCACGATGATCAGCAATGTGGCGAGTGCCATCCAGGGTTCGGTGAGGAGCACGCAACGGAGCCCGCCGCCGTCGAGGCACGTTTCGCGTCCCTATTCCCGGGGCGCGCACAAGACGATTGCCGCGCATGTCACGAAGACCCGCACCGTGGCGAGTTCGATCTAGGATTCTCCAAGGGCAAATGCCTGACCTGTCATTCCGATGTACATTTCACTCCAACACGGTTTGATATCGCATTTCACGCGAAGACCGGATATGCGCTTACCGGTGCACATGCCCGTGTCAGTTGCAACGAATGCCATACCGCCGCCGAAACAAAAGACCGCTTTCTGCCCGTACCGCAGGCTTGCGCCGATTGCCATGAGGATGCGCACCGAGGAAAACTCGCCGGCGCGAATTCCACAGCCACAAATTGCGCGAGTTGCCACACAACCGAGAGCTTCTCGGCGACCACCTGGACCGTGGGCGACCATGCCTCTTGGACTGGTTTTGCGCTCGAAGGCGCGCATGCCCGGACAGATTGTCTTGCGTGTCACTTGCCTACAGCTACGCCGACGAAGGAGCGGCGGACATTCGGATTCGCTGAGCGCAGTTGCAGTGCGTGTCATGCGGACCCCCATGCCGGTCAATTCTCTGTCGTGGGAGTGGTCGACTGCTCGAGCTGCCACGCAGGAGTGGAGACTTGGAAATCGCTGAGTTTTGACCACCAACGAGACTCTCGATTCAAGTTAGATGAACACCACGTGAAGCTGGAATGCGGGGCTTGCCATCAGGCCGTTGAAGCGGGACGCGACCGAAAGGTGATCCGATACAAGCCACTCGGAGTTGAATGCGCGGACTGTCATGGATTTCAAGGGGGCAAGGGGGTGGGCTTACCATGAAAACAGTAGTTGCGATGCTATTGCTGGTTGGTGCTTGGTCGGTTGGTGCACGCGCGGCGGAAGACGAAGCACATGAGACACGTGAAGTGACGGTTCGGGCGGCCGCAGGGCGCAGCGTCATCATTGATCAAGGAAGCAGTGCTGGGCTCGAAATCGGCCAGCGGGTCCGCTTTTATCCTCCAGGAGCTAATGAAATCGAAGGTTATGTGCAAAATGTATCTGAGGACAGTGCCCGTGTGGAGTTTCCACCCAATACGCCGCTGCCTCCGGCGGGTTCCCGGGGTGAGGTCGAAGTGCCGGTTGAACCAGCCGGAGACTCGGATCAGAAAGAACCAGGCGAGGGAACGGTCGACCATCCACCATGGACCCGCAAACTGGAAGTCCGGGATCCGGACGCTCCTTTGTTGTCGCCGGTATACGGATTGAAGGAAAAGGACCGGCCTCCCACTGTGGATGGACGCCTTTTTACCCAGTTTAACTATACCTTTGACCGCGGCGACGGCCGGGAGAGCGACTATTATTTAGGTCGCGTCGGAGTATCTGGCACCGCCAGGAATCTCTTTCACGATGGAGGACGGCTCCAGTTTGCTGGAGAAGGAAATGTCCGCGGCTTGAGTGTTGCGGAGGGGGACGACGAAACCGATTTCGAAGGCCGGCTTGATCGGCTGTCATACGCGTGGGGTGGTCAGCAGTACAGCCCATATCGAGCAGAGGCTGGCCGGTTCTATTCGCAGTATGTTCCTGAACTTGGACTCATTGATGGTGTTGAAGGGGCGCTTCGATTCCATCACGGTATTACGGTCGGGCTTGGCGGCGGCGCACTTCCCTTGCCTGATCCAGACATGCAAACCGGTGATGATCTCGGATTTCATACCTTCCTTCAATACGAAAGCGAGGCCGAACATGCCCTCATGGCGATCTTGGCCTACCAAAAAACGTGGCACCTAGGCGACGCTGATCGGGATCTCGTACTGGCACGCATGAACGTGCGCCCCACTGAGTCGCTGCGTCTGTATGGCTCTCTGAAAGCCGACATCTATACCTCGAATGACACTATCGAAGACACTTCGTTTGAATTATCGCAGGCTTGGTTTCAGGCCCAGTACATGCCCGACAGTAAGAAGGGCGCATCGTTTACGTTCTCGCACTATTCGTGGCCAGAGCTCTTTCGCGAAGAGTATCAAGGGCTCTCGGAAGAGTTGATCGTCGACGGATATGTTGAAAGAGGGTCGCTCTACGGATGGTTTCGACCCATTGAGAATCTTCGCCTTTCCGCCAGAGGCAATCTGTGGAAAGATCAAGATGATCTAGGCGGGGGTGGCGAAATTGGTGCGGATATTCTGGATATCAATAGCGTCGGTACATCCATTTACTCGGCACTATCTTATACAAGTGGATCATTCAATGACGGGATGGGTGGTCGCATTGAAGTTCGGCAGTCTTGGAAAAGCCTGGATGCGTTCGCTGGGTATCAGGTATTTCAGTACAAACAGGACGATCTTATCTCTGGAAGTGAGAGTTACATGCGACACACCGTGCGATCCGGACTCAATTGGTCGCACGGCGATTGGTACCATGGGTTGAACGGGGACTATTACTTTGGCGATGGCGAAAGCGCAGTTGGTCTGAGCTTCTACACGGAATGGCGCTTCTGAGGGCACACACATGACTACCGATTCGACACCAGAATTCAGATTCACTCCGCGCAACATAGTGCTCATTGTAGCGATGGCTGTTAGCATCGTTGCGTGTACGACGTTGGTCACGCAGCAGGATTGGGACCAAGTGGCCCATGGTCCGGTCGTGCCGCACGATACGTTTCCTGCTGACTGTTCCCTATGCCACGAAAGTGGAGATTGGCACACAATCAAGAAGGACTTTACGTTCGACCACGAGAAGGAGACGGGCGTTGCGCTGAATGGTGCCCACGCGAAGGCATCCTGTCTTATGTGCCACAACGACCGCGGCGATGTGCAACGCTTCGCAGCGAAAGGTTGTGCCGGCTGTCACGAAGATATTCATCGCGGTGCGATGGGCCAAAATTGCAGTGATTGTCACTCGGAGCAAGCCTGGCGGCCAGAGGATTCAATCCTCAAGCATAACCAAACTCGATTCCCACTAGTCGGCGCACACGCTGCTGCAGCATGTTTCACCTGCCATGAAGGCGCGCAGGTGGGCAACTTTGAGGGTCTTGATGTTTCGTGCGAAAGTTGTCATACACCCGAACTGGCGCGTGCGACTTCGCCCGACCATGCAGCGCTCGGATTAACCACCGATTGCCAGAGATGCCATACTCCCACGACATGGAATACTGCGCGGTTCGCGCACCCGCCATCGTTTCCACTATCCGGCGGCCACGGTAACCTGGATTGCTCGCAATGCCACGGAGAGGGGCCATATACACCGTTGCCGACGGATTGCGCGTCCTGCCACTTAACGGATTATCAGCAGACGACGGATCCCAATCATATCGCGGCCGGATTCGGCACTAGCTGCGAGGAATGTCACACGATCCAATCGTGGGAGGGGGCGCGCTTTGATCATCCCTGGCCGCTCACCGGAGCCCATGCTTCTGCAAGCTGCACGGCTTGTCACGAAGGTGGAATTTTCACCGGGCTGGAGACCGATTGCGCAAGTTGCCATTTGACGGACTATCAACAGGCAACGGATCCCAACCATATTACGTCCGGCTTTGGGACCAATTGCGCGACCTGCCACAACACGAATTCGTGGGAAGGAGCCGACTTCGAACATCCTTGGCCACTCACCGGGGCCCATGCTTCTGCAAGCTGCAGCGCCTGCCACCAAGGCGGTATTTTCACCGGCCTCGAAACGGATTGCGCGAGTTGTCACCTGACCGATTATCAGCAGACAACCGACCCGAACCATGTGGCGTCGGGATTCGGGACGAACTGCGCGTCGTGTCACAGCACCAACACGTGGCTAGGGGCAACATTCAACCATCCCTTCCCGATTCAGGGTCCGCACCGGAGCTTGAGTTGCTCCGATTGCCACCTAAACCCGAACGCGCTTGCGGAATTCAGTTGCACCCATTGCCACGCACACACTGAGCAGGAGGCTGGCAACGAGCACGAAGGCGAGCCAGGATACGTCTGGTCGAGTCCCGCCTGCGTGCAGTGTCATTCGGATGGCCGAAGCCTGCGCCGTCGGCGCCAGAGGACAATTGCGAATAAAACGAAATCACCAATACGCTAAATATTCGGAGTGTGCGAGAGGTGTCCAAAACTGGGAGTGAAAATTGGTAGCGGGGGCACGTTTCGATTTGACTGAACACATTCGGACGCACGAATTTTTCTATCGGAATCACGTTGGCTGAGACTAAGGGGGCAGGTCAGTCGAAGGATGACGAGCTGATGACGAAGGGAGTGAATCCCCGCCTGAAGCGCCGCTTGAGACTTGAGAATCGAAGTGAGCCATTTAAGAGCAAGGACGAAGTACTTTTTCATTCCCATTCCTCAAAAAGTTCAATCGTCCGTTAAGCAGTTGACAGTGGGTCAGGAAGCTAAAAAATCGCTGCAAGATTCGACAACGTAGTCGATTTCAGATAATCTCGTAAGTTGGCAACAAGCACGAATTTTCAGGACGGCCATGTATTAGTGTCGGCAAGCTACAAAACTCGACCATCAATTACGATCAACGATCTTTTCGACCAATGCGCGAAAACACGCTGAAGCACATCCCCCCCTTCTTCTACCGGCAGCGCTTCGACGAATATGAATCTTGGTCGCCGAAGTGCCACTCGCAACAAACCGATCTCGTATTTTTCGCTCGCGTCAAGATTTCGCCCGTTCGGACCGGCCGGCTTCGCCAGCCAAGCATCGAAATCCGGCTTGGAAATTCCTAGGTCCGAGATCGCCCGTTCGAGGTCGTCGCATTTGGACTTTGGCTTTGCCATGAGGATATTTTCTCCGACGGTGGCATCGAACACGACGGGGCGCGCCTGAATCCAGCCGATCGAGGCGCGTATACTGGGCAGATTCAGCTTTTCAGTATTCTCGCCATCGAGCTTCACTATACCCCCTTGCGTTTTGCGGAATCCCATTAGTACGTCGAACACCATTCCGAACGGCACATCCTTGTCGAGGACACAAGTGCCGGGACCGTGTAGCGTCATCGATACACCCGGGTCATCGGACTTCTCGAACTTGACGTTCGTGAATTCGATTGACTGCCCTTTCGCCTCAAACTCCTTCAAGTTGGAGGATCGTCCGCGTTCAGACGGCCTGGCTAAGAGCCGCACGACTCGCTGCAGGGACACTTGGGCTTTCTCGTGAATCGCAATCGATGCGGAAAGGCGTTGCATCGCCGCGCCCAGATGTATCGCCAGCCAGGCAAGCGCGACAAGGTCGCCTGGCGTCAATTCGTTGGCCCATACCCGCCGTATTCCGAACCAAATCAATGGCGGCAGAAGCAGTAGCAGGCTCGCCTCACCCAAGCTGCTGATGGCCGCTGACACTCGTTCGCGAACGGCATTGCGTCGCGCGATCGAGTTGGCAAGTTTTCCTGTCAATTGCCTGAATCCGGACACGGAGTCGAACCATTTAGTTGTTTCAATTGCGTCAATGCGCGCCTGAACGTGGCCTGTGAAATCCGCTTGGAGTGAGCGTGATGATCGCGTCAATGCGCGAAGCCGCGGAGCAAAGAATGCGATCCCGGCGCCGACGATCGGCACCGTTGCAGCCGCGATCGCTCCAAGTCGCCAATCGATCCATACCATTGCAGCGCAAATGACCGCCAGCATAACAATATCGACATACACCGTGGGGCGGGTGCGCGAAATCCACAGTCTCAACGCGTCGGAATCGCCGATGAAACGAAGCAGAATTTTCCCCGTATCGCGGCGCTCTGAATAAGAAATCGGAAGCCGTAATATGTGGTTGAACATTTCTTTCCTTAGGTCCGCCACCATCCGGTGTCCACTACGGCCGGATAGCGATACATATCCGAAGTTCGCTACGGCGCGGACGAGTGCGATGGCAATTGAGAGGCCGAGCAGCAATCCCAGCAATTCATCGGCAGACCAAATTCGGCCGAAAAATTCCTTCGTGTGCCGATCAAGGATTGGATTCAGAGTAAATCGGAGGATAAAGGGAACGGCGAGCGGCGCCAATCGCGCCACCATTGCGCAAGCCGTAATGGCGAGGGTCGGAATGCGCTGCCGCGCCAAAAGATTTGCAACGGTCTCGATCGCTTGTGGTGCACGCCGTCGGCTTCGCCCCTTGGGTACACCGGCCTCTATCCAGCGATGGCGCCGTGTCGGTTCAGAAGCGATCTCGTTGGGCGTGTCGATTTCGGAGTCGTCGTTTTCCGATCGTGAGGCAGTCATCCGTGCCCCTTGGAGTAGCTGGACGCGCCTGGCTCGAATCGTCTAAAGATGCTCACTCAGCAGATGTTAGTATGAGAGGAAACAGCGATTCCACATCGGGCCGGATGAGCTCCTCCTGCGACCAGCAGGGCGGAGTCACTAGGCTTTGCAGTTCGGCCTTCGATAGCGGTGTGATGGTTGCCAAGCCGGACACTACGGTAACCTCAGCGTTCCACTGACTACGCAGCATTTCGATACAGGTCGGTGCTGCCATCGCATCGTGCACAGCCAAGGCAAGGTGCTCCAATCGCGAAATGCGAGACAGATAATCCAGCACGAGCCGCGTTTCCGTCTGGATAATTCCGTCCGCGATCTCGAGCACAAGATAGTCAGGTGAATCTGCTGAGAGATTCGTAATTAGCGTGTCGCAGATATCGATCAGCTCTTCGCTAGAGCAGTTGAACGTGGACGCGAATCCCACCTCGCTAAAGTCCATCACCTTGCGCGCGCCCGCGTCGAGCATCCTGAAGGTATCCTTCACGCAGGCCGTACCAGTGATTTTACCGGCATTGACATGCTTGCCAGCCCGATGTAGGCCCTGAACAATTCCGGCGGCCAAAGTGGTCTTACCGGCGTCCATCGACGAACCGACAACGATAATCGTATTGACGTTTGGCGTGGCGGCGACGGGACGATGCGCAAAATCGCGAAGATTGATTACACGCTTGAGGTCATCGACGAGATATCCGAGAGGGCGAATTATCGTCGGCGTTTTCATCTCCGACGGGCCAGAGAGATATCGCCCGCAGACACCACCTTGACTCAACACGTCGTAGGTTCCGCTGGCAGGCGGGACGATACCGTAGAACTGTCGGGTGGCATAGCGATGCCCGAACACAACTCCGATAAGGTCTCCCGGATAGAGAGTGATCTTGCGTCCGTTGTCGATTTCCATCCGGCTGTGGTGCCCAATCGTTTCGATCTGTGCCACCATTACATCGTGCGCGACAGGATCGCGATCCATCGCGCACACATTGCTCTTGGCCTTTTCCCAAACCGATGGCCGCGACCGAACTACACGGGTCGCGCTTCCCCATTTTATTGTCATGCTCGGATGTGGATCGCTAACTACTTCTTGCGATTGCTCGCTTTGTATCGAAGCTTCCATATCCGTCATCTCCATTATTGAAACGATATTAGAATCTTACCATAGAAACTTTAGTACCATTCATTTCAAAGGGAGAACTGACTCCAGTACAGACACGTGTTCTCTACTCAAAACAAGTCGGCAGGTTGCAGATCGGGAGTTACAATAGATAATTTTCGTATCTACACAACTTCGTCAACACCGAGTTTACGACTTTTCTCGATTGCCTAATATTTAACATTTGCGAAAACATTTATGTTGCGCTTTATTTTTGACTTTCAGATACGCAAGAACGATGATTCAGTAGATCAGCACGCGCACAGCGACACGGCAAGTCCGAATGCTGCGTGGGGCCATTCTTGAGAACTATCCACCCAAGAGTCGGACCCTCAAAACTCATCTAGCGACCAACGCAACGCGAATTTGATCGGAGTTCATGCATTGAACACAAGAGCGTATGTAGCGAAACTGACGCCTGCGGGAGCAATACTCAGTATCGCTGCCGTGCTTATTTTGCTCTTGGGAACAAATGCTGCGAGTGGACAAGTCATTACGGGGCAAATCGTCGACGAGTTGACGAGCGCACCCCTTTCCGGAATCGATTTGGATGTCTTCGATTCCAATCTCGTGCGTGTCAGCGGTGTATCGGCGACGACCAACGGCAGCGGCAATTACACGCTGAATCTCCCTGGGGCCGGGTCGTACGTGGTGCGCGCAGACCCCGGCCCCCTCGATGGAGTCGCGGACGAGTACTACAACAACTCGTTCCTAGAAAGTGGGGCGGCTGCCATCAGCGTCGGACCAAGCCAGACCGTCAACAACATCAACTTTGCGTTGCCGCGCGGAGTCTTGATTTCTGGCCGTGTGACAAGCGCGGGAGTAGCGCAAGCGAACATGGACATCGACGTGTACTCCAGTAGTGGTGAATTTCTGAGCGGCTACAACGCGACGACCTCCGTAACCGGGGACTACGCAATCGGTGCGCTCCCTCCGGGAAGCTACTTTGTACGGGCCGATGCAAACCCCGCGTTGGGGCAATTACTCACGGACACCTATTATCCCAGTGCTGGGAGCATTGCGGGCGCCACAGCGGTGACGGTAGGTGCCGTGAACGTCTCCGGCATCAATATAAGCATGTCTGCGGGAGGCACGATCGCGGGGCGAATCGTAAGCGCCAGCGGGGCCACCCCGATTCCGAACATCGATCTCGACTTGTATACGTTGGCAGGAGTTCGAGTAAACGTCAATGCATCCACAGACGCCAATGGAGACTACGAAATTGGTTCGATGCCCGCTGGTCAATACATTCTTCGGGCAGATCCCACCATCGCACAGGGCTTCGCCCGTACGTATTTTTCGAGTGCTTCCGAATTTGGCGACGCCGCCCCCATAGATGTGTTCGCGGGTCAACGCAGGACAGGCATAAACTTTTCCCTTGTGGCCGCCGCCACGATTTCAGGGACAGTTCGGCAGTCGGGCACCCCCTTGTCCGGAATTCGCATCGACTGCTTTGACGCCTCTGGCATCCAAACAACCTTCAATGCGGACACTGACGCGAACGGCGATTACACACTCGGGCCATTCATGCCGGGGACTTACATTGTTATGGCCAACCCGACCGTCGTGCAAGGTTATGCGGACCAGACCTACAACGCTCAGGTTGATCTGAACTTGGGAACTCCAATTGTCGTCCCCGCTGGAGCGGCGATCACCCTTATCGATTTTAACCTTGCGTTAGCAGGCCAAATCACCGGAACCGTCACGAATACCTCCGCGCAGCCGGTGGCCAACCTCGATTTGGATCTCTTTGATGTTGCAACGGGATCGCGACTGGCAAAGGGAGCTCGCACAATCGCTAATGGGACCTATAGTTTTGAGTCTCTCGGGGCGGGATCGTATTTCGTCCGCGCCGATCCAACTTCGGCCCAAGCCTTGACGCTCCGATATTTCAATGACAAGGCGACTATTGACGTAGCCGACCCTGTCGTGGTCAATGCGGGCTTGACGACCAGTGGGATAAACTTTTCTCTCGGGGCAGGGGCCGTGATTTCCGGGCGTATCACCCGCGGGGATACCGGTGATGGAGTCGGCGCGATGGACATCGACGTATACGCTTACCCGTCGCTGCTGCGCGTCGATCAGAATGCTACAAGTCTGTCGAATGGTTTCTACTCCGCCGATAACTTGCCCGCAGGACAGTACATTCTACGGGCTGATCCTGCAACCGGCCAACCCTATTTTCTCCAGTACTATGGACAAACCGGAGACCCTAATCTGGCCACAGTCATTACCGTCTCTGCCGGGCAGACCGTTAGTGGCACGGACATCGTTCTGACCATCGACGAATCGCAGCTGCCCATTCAGCCCTGGGCCGTTGCCATTCTCTGTATGGTTTTGTTCGTGGCTACCGTTGTCGTGGTGGCCACCCGTGCCAGCAGTTCGCGTAACCCAGGATGAGTGAACAGCGATAGGAAATAAATCGACTTAGCAATAAAATGCATCCTAAGCACGATCAATAATTGGCTTCACATGGCTTATCAAAAAGCTTATCAAAAAATAGGGGCATACATTTATGCAAAAGCAGGCGTTGGTGATAGCAATAGTCTTCGCCGGAACAATTGGCCTTTCGATGAGTCACGCCGACTCGCCTGGTGCGTCTAGCGCGGGGCCCGTTAAGGGAGCGGGTTCAAAGCCGTCGTCCAGCATCGAATTAACCGAATCAGGCGCAGCGTTAAATCCCAAAAATGAAGACGCTGCGGACGCAGCCGCCGACGCACTGGTTGATGAAGTTATACGGCGGGAGCCAGCTCTTCGCGTAGCATTGGCGGCCGCGTTTCGAAATAGCGATTTCAACACCGAAGAAATGAAGTCATGGCGGGGCAAAGCGCGGCTCCGCAATCTGGCGCCAGACATGCGACTGCGTTACGGCTACAATGAAGCGTCTGCCGATACATTTCAGGTTGTCAACCCCGATACTCCGCTTGTCGATTCTGTGCATTTGAACGATCAGGCTCTTCCGACTGATTCTTTCTCTGTGAGCGTGGGCTGGAGTTTTTCTGACCTTGTCTTTGATTTGGCACAGGTTGAAGTCAATCAGGAACTAAGGCACCAGCACGAGTTGAAGATTGATCTGACTCGCCGCATCACCGAAGTCTACTATGAACGCATGGCGTTATTGGTTGAATCACTGGAGCCAAAGGCAAATCAATCCCGCCAGAATAAGATTCTGCATCGCCTGAAAATACATGAGACCACAGATTTACTGAACAGCCTGTGCGGCGAGCATATATTCGTCGTGCCCGGCGATGACTTGGTGCAGATATCCGCCGATCAGAACAAGTGATGGAAGTGCCGGGTATTGGCAATCGACCTCGCTTAGACCAATTCAGTTTCCCGGGAATCGCAAAGTTTGACACACGAGACTACGTTAGCGGGGAGGGGAGATGATCTTAACATATCCTGTGTTTGGTATCTATATAAATGTTCAGTATTCGGAAGAATCGAATGTTAGCGCTCGAGAGGTGGGGACAAGGGCGCAGGAATGCCGCTTGAAGCGTTAAGGGCTTGGGCAAACGGTAAGCACGGCTATGTGGCCTTTTACGCTCAGCAGGTCGCTGTGGCTGCGGAGAGTTGCTTCACACTTTGCCAGCTGGCTCAGTCGGAGCGCCTATTTAGTCTCGTGAACGAGGACGTTTTGCCTAGCGTATGGCTCAGAATCTATCGAGGGCGAGTTAGTGCCCTGGAAAAGGCTTGGGAAGCCTATAAGAATTATGAACCTATACCCGATGAATTAACGGTGGCACGCAAAACCGCATATGCCGCTTGGACCCGTGAGAAGGGAAAGTTCATTGTCGGCGCGAAGAAAAACCGTGAAGTGGAAGCGCGTCTCTGGCGAGCAACTGAAGACTGGCATTACAAGAATTTGGTTGACGAATGGGACGTGGGACGTTCCGAACGGTTTATTCGCCTGAATCCAGCCGTCGCGTTTACATTTCGTGTCAGCATGCCCGTCCATCTCTTGTGGGGATGTTCAGCTACGACGCTGTATAGGCAAGCTCGATTGGGAAATCCAGAAAGCGTTGGGCGATTACTTCGCATTGATCCACTTGTCATCGAAGACAAACAAATTAGGAAACACAAGCTCGAAATCCTTAGAGGGGGCGGAGAACGGGCGAAGATACTGAGCCGCGAACTCAGCCAAGATACATCGCGGCTGATTACACTTGGCAACATGAAAGTCCTGTTGGCGGCAGACGTAGTTAAATTGAGCAAAGCATTCGAGCGCGACTTAAAACTAATTGCCAAAGAGACACCGGGAATGAAAGTGGGGCGAGTTCATCTCGAAGTGCCGGAGATTCGAGGGCTTTTTGACGCAATCGCTCAGGACATACTCAATAAGGACGAAGACGAAGATCTACCAGAAGAGGATGAGGCGTTAGCGAAAGCAATTCAGCGTGCGCAGCGATTCTGGCCGGACTACTAATCGGACAAAAAATTTCTTAGAAATGTCCGGATGAAAATGCCCACTGTCCCTTAGCGTGGAGGGATGCGTGGTTCTAGTAAAGGCGTAGAGGGCACGGGCGGGGCGGGCGCCGAACGGCGCGGAGCGCCGACGGCCCCGTCCCGCCCGGTTTCTCCTGATTGGACTATCCGCACTGTTTCTGTTCCGAGTCTGCCTCCCCGAGACGATGACCATATCCGGCGAATTCTGGCCGGTCTCATAGCCCGCCCACTGCTGTCCGAGGTCAGGAATCAGGTGGGGAAGAGGGGGGCGAATGACTAACAGCCCCCCCTCTCGCTTCGAGGAGAACCAACTTCGCGAGCAGCCCGATCTGCCACCAGACTACGGACCAGAAAGCCAGCCAGCATCGCGCGGACCCGCTCATCGTCCCTATTAGGCGCTCCGGGCGATAGAGCGAGCTGGATGTCCCAACCTGAATGAGCCGGGCAGGCCGGGGCCGTCGGCGCGTCACCGCACCGTTCGGCCCGCGTCCCGCCCTTGGCTCTAGGTTGTTTGGATGCCTTGCCCATGCCCCGACGTTAAGGGCACAGGCACAGATTTAACCTAACATTTGAAAAATATCTAAATGTCCGGTCATTTCCGAGGAAGCGAAGGCCAAACGCGGTTCAATCGCACCGCCTTGGAGAAGTTATCGCCTCCCGAAATGTCCGGGTCGACTTCATCATTCTCCCCCGCTCGGACTAAGTGAAGCACATCGAACAAATCCTCGATTTCAGACGCCGTAACTGGGCATTTCATTCCAATAGCGAGTTGCGATATGAATCCTCCCAAGAGTGTCTTGATACGCGCCTTATCTAGTCTGCCTTGTGGAGGATCAGCCAAAGCACGCGTAATCCGTTTCCTAACGGACTCGTCGTTACTCCGAATAAGCGAATGTACGTGCCGAGCAATTCTTGGGTCCGATGCTACAGCCTTGTCCAGGCGAATCAACATGTCCAAAGCGTCTATATCGCCCCGTCGCGCCTTAGCGAGCAGCGTCGGTGGATACGTGTGATAAAGAACCCAACACGGAATCCAAACTCGAAAGAAGTATTGGCCCTCACACGATGAGAAAAACGCTGCGATGAATTCGGATTCACCCGGTTCATTTTTTCCCTCCGCATCCTTGATGATTCTTTGGACCGTCTCCTCGTCAGGCGGAAATGGAACTCCACGCATTGCTTGCACAAATTGGACAAAAAGTCGGCCCATGACCCGTGGTTTAACTAGAATTCGAATAAACTTTTTTCGCTTCGGCTCTTTCATGTAAACGAGCTTCCGCCAATCGGTTGCTAAATCGCTTGCCGAGACATCCGCATTCGAAAATGCTAAGCGAAACAAAGCATCGAACATGCGTCGCGTCGATGGGAGAGGTACATCGGCAACCATTCGCCCAATGGAGGTACGGCAGGCAGGTTCAGGGAAGGAGGTGTACGCCCAATCAACGCACTTATAAACTCGCCCAACCCATCCGCAACATCTGAACATCCCGAAAACCGATCCGCCTTTGTTTATGGGAATTAAGCGGACTTCCTCTCGAGTGTGTGGTGCAGACCTCCGATGTGGGATCTCGGAACAACCTTGCCGCGATATGGCGGTTGCACTGCCCTGCCTTCCGGCGTGTCCATGTCTAGTCCTTGGTGGACCCGGTATCGGTTGTAGTATTCGAAATAGTCTTTCAGGACTCGTTTGAGATGGTCTTCGCTGAAGACAATCAGTTGGTCAAGACACTCCCGGCGAACACTGCCATTGAGCCGCTCTGAGTAGGCGTTCTGCCACGGACATCGCCACGCAGTAAGCACTTCTTCGATCCCCATGCCTTGAACGCGCCCTTGAAATGAATTGCCGTAGATACACTCGCGATCTCTCAACAGATATTTTGGCTCCGTACCCCAAGGAAACGCTTCGACCACTTGTTGGGCTGCCCACGTCGACGTTGGATTGGCGGTGACGTTAAAGTGTACGACCCGGCGCCGGTCAAGCGAGAGAAATATAAAGACGTAGAGCACAGTGAAACGCACGGTCGGGACCACGATGAAGTCGACGGACACAATACCTTTCGCATGGTTTTTGAGGAAACTCCGCCACGTCGGACTCGATGGCTTTCGAATCCGAACCATGTACTTTTCTATCGTGGACTTGGAAACCTCGATCCCAATCTTCGCAAGCTCTCCCTTGATATGTGGCGAGCCCCAGGTGGGGTTCATCCTGGACATCATGCGGATTAGCTCCTTGACTTCTTTGGGAATTTCGGGGCGGCCGGGCCATCCTGCCTGGCAGAGTCGGGCCCAATGCTCCTTAAATCGCCTCTTCTGCCAGCGGATCACGGTTTCGGGTGTCACGAAGATGAGAGCATCCTTCCAATCGGCCCAAATTCGAGATAGGACGCTCCAAAACATGCGATCTGCCGGGCGAATCTTTGCGCGCTTCACGGAGCGTTGGAGAACGCCAAGTTGGTGACGGAGGGCCAAATTCTCCACCTGCAGCCCGGCTCTCGACTTGAAACTTGAGACAAACCAAGTGAAACCGAGAAGAAAGAATGCTCTCATTCGTGCTCCTGACACACTTCGGGCTCCGGTTGGTCAATTGAAGGGAGGCCCAGACGCTAGCAGATCGCGAATCTGACCTGCTAAACGCCCGATATCAGGCGAGCGCGTAAGTCATTGTCCCACAACAAGTACGAATTATCGGGACGGACAGTACAAAGTACTGTACAGTTGGAGGCAAAAACGGGGGTTTGGGCAAAAAAAGACAGACGTACGAAAGTCGTAAGTCTCAGAGAATCAAGTCGGTAGCGGGGTTAGGATTTGAACCTAC